>ERZ827496.14-NODE-14-length-218274-cov-38.288504_pt1 | contig 218274 bp, 179 predicted proteins | sample MGYA00519769_ERZ827496 | MGnify/ENA primary metagenome ERZ827496 (study PRJEB31778, sample SAMEA3449327) | human gut metagenome | biome: human gut; feature: human-associated habitat; material: faeces | place: United Kingdom | collected 2010/2012 ...
TTCAGGTGTTTCAGGTGTTTCAGGTGTTTCAGGTGTTTCAGGTGTTTCAGGTGTTTCAGGTGTTCCCTTTTTGTGATAATTTGTGCTAATTCGTGGTATTTGAAGAGTTTTAATCTGTGGTTTCCGATAATATCATCTGCATCAATTCCTCGTTCGCTTTGTTGTTCACCGATGCGCTCCTCACTTCCGACAGATAGTCGAGTGTTGCGGAACATTCTCCAGTAATATCCACCCCAATCACTTCCTCGTGAGCATAGATAATGCGAAGCACGGCTTGAAGTTGAAGCAGTGTCATATCACCATTGGTCCAGTCCGTAACGGCATCTTGCTTCCTAAGCACATCCTTGTCTATTGAAATGTAAACAGGTTCGTGAATCAGTTTACCCGCCTTTGATGGCCATGCTTGATGGTGGTCAATTTCGGCTTGACTGTAAAACATCACCATCTCTCTCAAGTGTGTAGGCACTTCATGTATCAACTTGTCAGACGCTCCAACAATGATGATATTTTTCACATAAGGATTATTCTCAAGCACATCAGTCACCCAGCCTCCACAAGAAACCACGCCCTCCCATTGCGGACGCTGCATATCGGGGTGGTGGTCAAGAACGATCAAAGAAAACGGTTCTTGCAGCCTCGACACCCAATATTCCGTGAGATAATGATAATCGCCCGAATCAATGAAATGAAGAGCCTTGGCAGGGTAGGGCGCAAGTGTTTTTCGCAACGCATTCCTTCCATCAGCATCACAATAGCAGTCCACACCATTCAGCCCCCGGCAATCAACATGCACAATCTCCCTCCCCGATGCAAACGACTCAAAATCATAAACACCCGAAAAATCGACCACAATAATATCCATCCCATTTTTCATACAGCAAAATTATAAAAATCAAATCAATTGTCAATAAAAAACCCACATTTCCTCCCATAAAATCCCACCCCTTTAGAAACCCAATCATTCTCTATAAACCCAATCATTTCATTTCCAAGTGAAAATCACCCCAACAAAAACAGTTTAGGCTGTAACCCTTGATTTTACAAGGAATTACAGCCTAACTGACTTATTTCTCTAATAATGGTTGAATAACCTTATTATTCCTCCACTGCAGCCTGCGCCGCTGCTACGCGGGCGATGGGGACGCGGTATGGAGAGCATGATACGTAGTCGAGGTTGAGTTTTGCGCAGAACTTCACGGATGAAGGTTCGCCACCGTGCTCACCGCAAATACCTACGTTCAAATCGGCCTTAGTTGAGCGACCACGTTCGGTACCCATCTTCACGAGTTGACCAACACCTGATTGGTCAAGGATTTCGAATGGGTCGTTTTTGAGGATGCCGAGTTGCTTGTATTGACCGAGGAACTTAGGAGCATCGTCGCGAGAGTAACCGAATGTCATCTGGGTAAGGTCGTTGGTACCGAATGAGAAGAAGTCGGCGATTTCAGCGATTTCGTTAGCCACGAGAGCTGCACGAGGCACTTCAATCATTGTACCCACCTTGTAGGCAACAGTCGCACCACGTTCTTCAAACACTTGCTTAGCAGTGTTGTTGATGATGTCGGCTTGACGCTTGATTTCTTCCTTAACGCCCACCAGTGGCACCATAATCTTTGGATGCACGTCGATGCCGCGAGCCTTCACGTTGAGAGCAGCCTCAATGATAGCGCGAGCTTGCATTTCTGTGATTTCTGGATATGTGTTGCCCAAGCGGCAGCCACGGTGACCGAGCATTGGGTTGAATTCTTCGAGTGAAGAGCAGATTTGCTTAATCTGGTCGAGAGCCATGCCAGTTTCGTTAGCGAGTTCACGCATAGTTTCGAGCTGATGAGGAACAAATTCGTGCAATGGAGGATCGAGCAGACGGATAGTCACATCGTAGCCGTCCATAGCCTCAAACATACCCTCGAAGTCGCCACGTTGGAGTGGGAGGAGCTTAGCAAGAGCCATTCTGCGACGTTCCACAGTATCAGCGATAATCATTTCGCGCATAGCCTTGATGCGATCACCTTCAAAGAACATGTGTTCGGTACGGCAAAGACCAATACCCACTGCACCAAACTTGCGAGCCACCTTAGCATCACGAGGGCTATCGGCGTTGGTGTAAACCTTCATCTTGGTGTACTTTTCTGCGAGGTTCATGATTGCAGAGAAGTCGCCACTGATGTCGGCATCAACAGTTGATACGAGGCCATCATAAACTTCACCGGTAGAACCATTGATTGAAATCCAATCACCTTCTTGATAGGTCTTACCACCCATCACCACGGTTTTACCCTTGTAGTCAACCTTGATTTCGCCAGCACCTGACACGCAGCACTTACCCATACCACGAGCCACAACGGCAGCGTGAGAGGTCATACCACCACGAGCGGTGAGAATACCTTGAGCCACGGTCATACCACGAAGGTCTTCAGGTGAGGTTTCGATACGAACCATAATCACCTTTTCGTTGCGTTGTGCCCATTCTTCTGCATCATCAGCGAAGAACACAATCTTACCAGTGGCAGCACCTGGAGATGCTGGCAGGCCCTTAGCCATCACCTGTGCATTTGCCATAGCGCTCTTGTCGAACACTGGGTGGAGAAGTTCGTCGAGTTTACCTGGCTCCATACGCTTGAGCACGGTCTTTTCGTCGATTTCGCCTTCACGAAGAAGATCCATTGCAATCTTCACCATAGCAGCACCAGTGCGCTTACCGTTACGGGTCTGGAGAAGCCAGAGTTTACCATCTTGAATGGTGAACTCCATATCTTGCATATCCTTGTAGTGGTCTTCAAGACGAGCTTGAATTTCAACGAGCTGAGCAGCACACTCAGGCATTGTTTCTTCGAGTGAAGGATATTTTTCCTTACGTTCTTCTTCGCTAATGCCTTGGAGCTTAGCCCAACGACGGCTGCCTTCGGTCATGATTTGTTGTGGGGTGCGCACACCAGCCACCACGTCTTCACCTTGAGCGTTGATGAGGTATTCACCGTTGAAGAGGTTTTCGCCGGTACCAGCGTCGCGAGAGAAGCAAACACCAGTTGCTGAAGAATTGCCCATATTACCATATACCATAGCTTGCACGTTCACTGCGGTGCCATAGCTTTCTGGAATTTGGTTCATCTGGCGATAGAGAATAGCGCGTTCATTGTTCCAGCTGTCGAACACAGCGTAGATTGCGCCCCAAAGTTGATCCCAAGCGTCGGTAGGGAAGTCCTTACCGGTATTTTCCTTAACAGCCTTCTTAAAGAGCTTAACAAGTTGCTTCAAGTCGTCAACATCGAGTTCGGTATCAAACTTCACACCCTTAGCAGTCTTCACTGCTTCGATGATTTCTTCGAATGGGTCGATATCATTCTTGTTTTGTGGTTTCATGCCGAGCACCACGTCGCCGTACATCTGCACGAAACGGCGGTAGCTATCCCAAGCAAAACGCTCGTTACCCGATTTCTTTGCAAGAGTTTCAGCCACTTCGTCGTTGATACCCAAATTCAACACAGTATCCATCATACCTGGCATTGAAACTGGAGCACCTGAGCGCACTGACACGAGCTGTGGATTTTGTGGGTCGTTGAATTTGTAACCTGTAAGGCTCTCGATATGATGCACAGATTTGATTACATCTTCTTTAATCAGATTCACAACTGCCTCACGGCCTTGTTCGTTATAGATTTTACAAACATCACAAGTGATTGTAAAACCTGGAGGAACAGGAACACCGATAAGGTTCATTTCAGCCAAATTGGCACCTTTGCCGCCAAGAAGTTCCTTCATGTCGGCGCGTCCTTCGGCATTACCGTTGCCGAATGTGTAAATTGTCTTCATTAACCTTGTGGATTATTAATTAACTACTTATAATACAATCAAATATAATCAAATACCGCTACTAATAAATCATTCACAGTATTGCTATCTAATTATCTTTTACTTTTAGAGATGCAAATATACTGAAAAATTACGACATATCCATAAAAGTTGCACACATAATTGCATTGTGCGCAAAAAATTATATCACTTTACACACTAAATGGATATTTTTAGCACTATTCAGTTTTCACAAATAAATGTTATTCGTAACTTTGCAGAAAATTTAACAAATACAACAGACTGTTTTGAGTAGAAAAAGAAAAAATCTGCCCGTAGTAGAAGGGCTTGAGATAACTAAAGTGGCAGCCGAGGGTAAAAGCATCGCTCGCTGGAACGACTTGGTGGTGTTTATACCATTTGGTGCTCCTGGCGATGTTGCCGATGTGAAAATCGACCGCAAGAAACACAGCTTTTGCGAGGGTCACATTGTGAATTTGGTAAAGCCAAGTGAAATTCGCACCGAGCCAATGTGTGAGCATTTCGGCGTGTGTGGCGGTTGCAAATTCCAGCACATTCCTTACAACTACCAGTTGCAATTCAAGCAACAGCAAGTGACTGATGCGCTGGAGCGTATCGGCAAAATTGAATTGCCAAAAATCAACGACATTCTTGGTTCTGCAGAAACCACACACTATCGTAATAAATTGGAATTCACCTTCTCTAATAAAAGTTGGCTCACATTTGAGCAACTGAACAGTGGGGAAGAGTTCTCCGACCGTGATGCCGTGGGTTTCCACATTCCTGGGGCATTCGACAAGGTGCTCAACATCAACAAATGCTGGCTTCAAGACGACATTTCAAACGAAATGCGCAACTTCATTCGCGACTACGCAAAGAGCAAAGGTTACACATTCTATGATATACGCAACAATGTGGGCTTGATGCGAATGATGATGGTGAGAATCACAAGCGGTGGTGAAATCATGCTCGTGATGGTGTTTGGCGAAAACGACGAAGCTGCTGTAAAAGACGTGATGAATGCTGTGGCAGAAAAGTTCCCACAAATCACCAGCTTGATGCATGTGGTGAACACCAAGCTGAACGATTCACTTGGAGACCAAGTTTTCGTACTCGATAAAGGCAAGGAATACATTGAGGAAGAAATGGAAGGACTTAAATTCCGCATCGGTCCTAAATCATTCTACCAAACCAACTCTCGCCAAGCCTACGAACTCTACAAAGTGACAAGAGGAATGGCAAAACTCACTGGCGACGAACTCGTTTACGACCTTTACACAGGCACCGGCACCATCGCCAACTTTGTGGCACGCCAAGCAAAGAAGGTAATTGGCATTGAGTATGTGCCAGAGGCGATTGAAGATGCAAAACTTAACTCAAAAGTGAACGGCATTGAGAACACACTGTTCTATGCTGGCGACATGAAAGATATCCTCACCAATGACTTTGTGAGCAAGCATGGCACACCCGATGTGATGATTATCGACCCACCGCGCGCAGGTATGCACGAAGATGTAGTGTGTGTGATTATGAATGCCGAACCTAAGCGAATTGTGTATGTCAGCTGCAATCCAGCCACCCAGGCACGAGATTTGGCAATGCTCGACGCTAAATATAAGGTGGTGGAAGTGCAGCCAGTTGACATGTTCCCACACACGCAGCATGTGGAAAACGTGGTAGGTTTAGAACGCAGATTTTAAGAGAATTTGATTGGAAGTTCAACTTCTTCCATAGAAAACTATACAATTAGAGGTGTGGCCACATGGCTGCACCTCAATTTGTGATAAAACATTGCTTTAGTAGTGCGATATTTGTCCATTTTCTTCAATTTTTGCACATTTGACCAAAAAATCAGTATTTTTAGCCATCTGCGAAATGATGAAATTGTCTAATTTTGCAAACTGAAATGATTTGTACATATAATTTATTATCAGACTTCCGAAAAGTGAATACATTACGCTATATCTCCATTTTAATTTTCAGTGTTTTTTCCATTGTTGCATCTGCCCAAACTTCCTACCTATTTAAAGGTGTGGTGAAGGATTCGATTGCCGATGAGCCAATTCCTTATGCCTCTATCTATGTGGTGGGTACTAAGACCGGCGTAGTGGCAAGCGTGAATGGTCAATTCTCATTCCATTCAAAATCAAAACACCCAGAAATCCGACTCCAAGCAGTGGGCTACGCCAACAAAGTGGTGAAACTGAAAGGTGGGAACAATGCGGAAAACGTGGTTTACATGTCGTCATCGACAAAGACTCTTGACGAGGTGATTATTAAAAAGCACCGCGAAAAATACACCAAGAAAGGAAATCCCGCCGTTGAGTTCATCAACAAGGTGAGGGAAAGAATGCACGAAACCGATCCACGCAATCACCAGTATTTCGTGTATGACAAATACGAAAGATTCACCTACGGTTTGAACGACCTTACTGCTTCCGACACAAAAGAACTATCGAAGAAATACAACAAGATTAAGGAATTTATTGATTCTTCAGATGTGACCAACAAGAAGATTCTCACCATTTCCTTGAATGAAAAGTTCAGTACCGAATATTACAGAAAAAGTCCAAGCACACACAAAGAATACGTTGAGGCACAGCAACATGTGGGACTTGACGAATCGTTTGACCCAGAGAATATCAAAAAGTTTATGGACGACGCTTTCCGTGAAATTGATGTTTTCCAAAACGATATCAAATTCATGCAAAACCGCTTCGTAAGCCCATTGTCGAACATCGGCACCACATTCTATAAATTCTATCTCAACGACACCACCATGGTTGACGGAGAGAAGTGCGTGGAAATCGACTTTGTGCCACATAACAGTGCTTCGTTCGGTTTCATTGGTCGAATGTATTTCCCTGTCAACGACAGCACATTGTTCTTGAAAAAATTGACAATGAACATTCCTCGTTCCATCAATGTGAACTATCTGAAACGCCTTTTCATCAACCAAGAGTTTAAAAAGGCGGAAGACGGATCACGCTTGAAGGTGATCGACGACCTTGTGATGGAATTTCAGGTGATTGGTCCTGAATTGTATGCCCGCCGCAGCACTTACTACAGCGGTCACAATTTCACAGAACCAAAGGATTTGACCATTTTCAATCACGATGCCGAACAAATCATTGCACCAGGAGCAAATAAATATGCCGATGAATATTTCAAAGCAAATCGTCCTGTGGCATTGGCGCAAGATGGCAATATGATGCGTGCGCTTTTAAAGAAGTTGAGAAGTTCAAAACTCTTTTACTGGACTGAAAAATTTGTTTCCACAATGGCAAAGGGCTATGTGGCAACTGGCAACCCAAGCAAATTCGACATTGGCCCTCTCAACACACTCATCAGTTCCGATGAACTGGAGGGCGCACGATTCAGAATTGGTGGTATGACCACTGCTAATCTTCACCCACGACTGTTCAGCCGTTTTTTCTTAGCATACGGCACTAAGGACAAAAAACTCAAATATCAAGGCGAACTTGAATACTCTTTCCGCAACAAGAAATATCATAGTTACGAGTTCCCAATCCATTCAGTGAAGCTCTACCACAGCTATGATGTGGACCAATTAGGTCAGCACTATCTCTACACCAGCAAGGATAACATTTTCTTGATGCTAAAACGCAAGAAAGATGACAAGATTCAATATCTGCGTCAGTCAAAATTCGACTATAAACTTGAGTTGGAAAATGGTTTTAGCGTGGGCGCAGGATTTGAGCACAACATACACGAAGCCTCAGATTTCCTCCCATTCGTTGACGCTTTGGGCAATCGACGCGCAAACTACAAAGAAGCTGGTTTCAATGTCACGCTACGATATGCACCAGGTGAAAAGTTTGTGCAAACCAGGTCGTATCGCTTCCCAATCAATATCGATAATCCAATTATCACATTGAGCCACACCTATCTCCCCAAAGGATTCCTTGGTAGCCAATTCGAGGTGAACAAGACTGAAATTGGTGTACAGAAACGCTTTTGGTTCTCGGCATGGGGTTATACCGATGTGATTGTGAAAGCGGCAAAGATTTGGAGCAAAGTGGCATACCCTGATTTGCTCATCCCAAACGCCAACCTCTCATACACTATCCAGCCTGAAAGTTACACGCTGATGAACGCAATGGAATTTGCCAACGACCAAAACATTTCATGGGACGTGACCTACTGGCTCAATGGCGCATTGCTCAATTATGTGCCTGTGCTTAAAAAACTCAAGCTCCGCGAGGTGGTGTCTTTTAGAGGTCTTTACGGCTCATTGAGCAAGAAAAACGACCCTACTAAAAACGAGGATTTATATCAATTCCCACTTGGCACGAATTGTAGAGGACTTGGCAAAAAGCCTTATATGGAAATTGGCGCAGGTCTTGACAACATCTTCACATTCCTCCGTGTGGACTATGTGTGGAGATTAACATACCGCGACACTTCTGGGGTCAACAAGAGTGGCGTGAGAATCCAACTCCACTTCACATTCTAACGAACAATCACAGATGCATTTATAATAATGGGCGATGTCGCAAACTCGACACCGCCCATTGTTATATTTCATTCTATTAATCTAAAAAACGCTTTGTGATACCACCATAGTAATCAATACGGCGGTCGCGAAGGAATGGCCACCAGCGGCGCACATTCTCGCTTCGCTTCATATCCACTTCCACAATGGTTTCCACTTCCTCATTATTTGAAGCACGGAACAGGAATTCGCCTTGTGGACCAGCCACGAAACTACTTCCCCAGAACATAATGCCATTAGTCTGACCAGATGGGTCAGGCTCAAAACCCACACGGTTCACAGCCACCACAGGCAATCCGTTTGCAACGGCATGACCACGCTGCACGGTGGTCCAAGCCTCTCTTTGGCGTTCCTGCTCGGCTTGAACATCGGTGCTCTCGTAGCCGATGGCAGTAGGATAGATGAGCATGTCTGCGCCCTTCAAAGCCATCAAGCGGGCAGCTTCAGGGTACCACTGGTCCCAACAAACCAACACACCCAATTTGCCCACCGAGGTTTGAATGGGCTCAAAACCAATATCACCGGGGCAAAAGTAGAATTTCTCGTAGTATGCAGGATCGTCGGGAATGTGCATTTTGCGATATTTCCCAGCCATTGAGCCATCTTTGTCAAACACTACAGCGGTGTTATGGTAAAGTCCAGTTGCTCGCTTTTCAAAAAGGGAAGTGACGAGCACCACATTGCACTTTTTTGCCAACTCCGAATAAAACACTGTGATTTCACCAGGAATTTTCACGGCCAAATCAAAGAGCGACACATCTTCGGTTTGACAGAAATAAAGGGAGTCGTGAAGTTCTTGAAGAACCACCAGTTCAGCACCTTGTGCTGCCAAAGCAGTCACTTTCGATGCCAAACGATTGCGGTTGTCTTCAATATTGGCGTTATTGTGTTGTTGTATAATTCCTACATGCATAAATTCAAAGTATTTTTGGGGAACTGCATCGTCACACAGTGCAGCGACCCATGTTGTTTAATCAAAGCATTGCAATCAATTCCCACCACCTCGTGTTCGGGGAAAGCAACCTCAATAATTCTCAAAGCCAAATCATCTGCCAAAGGCTGATTATAGATTGGCACAAGCACACGCTTGTTTGTAATCAGGAAATTTGCGTAAGTGGCTGGCAACTGATTGCCGTCTTCATCGTAAATCGGTGCAGGGACAGGCAGCTGTATCAAGTGATATTTACGCCCACTTGCATTCACAAACTCCTTGATTTCAGCCTCCATGGCATTTAATTGCTCGGCAAATGCTGGTGAAATTTCGCCATCAGGGCAAACTGCTCCATTGTAAAGAATCACATCATTTGGAGCAAAGCGTGCCAACGTGTCGATATGACCGTCGGTATCGTCACCTGCCATTTCGCCATTGTGAATCCACAGCACATTCGAAACGCCAAACACCTGTTTCAGATATGCAGTGATTTCGTCTTTAGACATCTCCGCATTGCGGTTTGGCGACAACAAACAACTCGATGTGGTCATCAAGGTGCCATTTCCATCGCTTTCAATCGAACCACCTTCAAGCACAAAACCACGATGATTAATCGGCGTGTGCTTAAACAGTTCATATAAATCGAGACGCGAGGTAATTAAATTGTCTTTATCTGCGGCAAACTTCATGCCCCAAGCGTCGAATTTGAAGTCCAAAGGCACACATTCGCCATCTTTAACCACTGTTATAGCACCGAAGTCGCGCGCCCAAGTGTCGTTGGTTGGCACTCTATTATAATACACAGGATTTGGCGACGCAGATTCGATATTGCGCAAATCGGCTTTGGCACGCTCCACTTCAGGTGTGACGACTATTAATGGTTCTGTTGCCAAGATGGCTTCTGCTATGAGTTTATAGCATTCCACCACCTCCTCAAGCATGTCGCACCAATCCGTGTCGGCATGTGGCCACGCCAAAAGCACAGCGTCTTGCTCCGCCCATTCTGCTGGAAGAAAAGTATTCAAATTCATCTCAAAAGTTTTATTCTTCAAAATTACTAATTAATTACCACATTTCAACCATAGGGCTTTAACATTTCACGATAAAAAAGACAAATAATATAGTGATAAATTTAAAGAAAATATATTAAATTTGTGTGATTATTCAAAGCTTGTTTGAAAAATACAAAAATGAGACGAATTAAAACTTTTGTAATGTTTATGCTGATGTTGAGCATGTTTTCATGCACCGATATCAACAAACAACTTGAAGAAATGATTCCTGCTGACAGTAGGGGAGTCGTTCGCATTGATGTGAAAAGTGCTATAGAAAAAGGACAATTAGCTGACGAAGATGGAAATGTCGTTTTCCCACAGTCGTTAAAAGACGTGATGAGCAAAAATGAATCTGCTCCCGTATCAGAAGCCATGACACTATTAAGAAAAATTGGTATCGACACCGATGCCAATATCTTTTGTTTTGTGCCAAAAAACACTTTCAGTTACGCTACACTTATTGCTGTTAATGATGCCGATGAGGCTAAAAAGACGATTGAAAAGCAATCCGGTCTAAAATTCCAAACTATCGAGAAAGTGGATTTTCTCAGAAATGGAGCAATAAGTTTCGTAATTGATGACGATATTCTCTTTATCGGCAAAGAGGCAAAGGAAGATGCCGACTCAAAACTGGCACTGACAGCCAAGGGCTACCTCCACAAATCTAACGCAAGCATTGCTGAAGATGCGAGCATCACTGAATGCCTGCACAAGGAAAATGATGTGAATGCCTACATCAACGTAAGCGGACTGCACAATATGATTGCGAATTCGGAATCGCTTACTGAAAGCCTGAAGAAATTCCCAATTCTCACGCTATTTACCGACTCCGACATTAAAGCATTCACTCTGCACATGAATTTCGAGAAAGAGGGTGCAAAATTTGAGGCTTATGTAAAAGCCGACGATAATTGCGACTACTTTAAACTGCTTGATGCCACCATGGCAAAAGCCGATGCGTCGTTCTTGAAGGTGATTCCTATAAGCATGAATTACATTTTCTCGATGAGTGTGAACGGTAAAAACTTGATGAAACTCGACCAAATCAGAAAAAGCGTGAATTTAATCAGCAATCTACCATCTACCGACATGCTGGATTTCAGAAGTATGGTAAATTCCATTGATGGCCCGATTGCCATAGGTTTGAGCGTAGGAAATGGCGTGAACATCTCATCGGTTGCCAACGACAACTGGAATATCGCTATTGCAGCAAAGTCGAAAGACGCTGCTGCCATTGTGGAAAGAATAGTAGCATTTGCAGCTAAAATGGGGCAACCCGATTATATCAAAGATGGCCGACATTTGTTCACTTACCAGGGAATGCCTGTGTATATGGGCAACCAAGACAGCATTGTGTATGCCATTAGGCTTGACCACGAATTGGAGGAAGACTTTTATTACGACATGCCCGACGTGAGAGAGCGTTTCGCTTCTTGTCCATTGGGCGTGTATGCTAAAATTTCAGAACCGCAAGGTGAATCATACTTCAACTTTGGTTTTAAAAACAAAACCGACGGCGATGGTGTGTTCTACTCCATGCACGAAGGTAATCCAGTAATCACTTTCCTTGAGATTCTTTGTCAACTCAACAAAACCGAACAGACAACCCAACAACAATATTATTAACTCTAAAAACTAAAAATTATGAGATTATTAAGGTTATCATTTTTTGCGATTTTATTGATTGCTATCACTTCATGCAATAAAACGAATGAGAAAATGATGGAATTAATTCCTGAAAATTCCACATTCATTGCATCATTTAGTCCATCTAAAATCCTTGATCACACAGGCATCACTGTTGATGACAACGGCAAACTACAACTGCCCGGCGCATTAAAGGAACTGATGGAATTCAACCAAAAAGATTTGGACGAAGGTATTGCCACATTAAAGAGTGCAGAAATCGATCCTTCTGCCAATGTGTATGTTTACAGCAGCATCACTGATGTGAATGATGCGTCTGCCGTTATGCTTGCCATAAGCAAAGACCCTGAAAAAACAAAGACTGCGATTGAAAAGGAAATTAAGGAAAGTTTCAAGACAGTTGGTGATTTTGCTATAATTGCAAAAAGCGATATGTGCATCGCTATCAAGGACGACATCATTGCAATATTTGGCGGCAACAAAATAGAAAATGCCGAAGAATTTGCAAAAGAGGTGTTCACCAAGAAAGAAAAAAGTGTGCTTGACAACGACAATATCAAGAACACACTCAATGCCGATGCCGACGTCAACTACTATATCAATCTCCAATCTTACATGAAACTGATGGCAGGCATTAGTCCTCAAGTTTCGCTGCTTTCTGGATTTGTGGCGGGTATGGATGGATCAGGCATTAGCATTGACCTTTCCGACAACGAAATCAAAATCAATTCTGAACTCTTCGCCGATGAGAACTCCGACATCATGAAACTCATCAAAGACATTCAGGGCGAAACCTCAACCGACTTCTTGAAATATATGCCAGCAAAGGCTAAGTTGATTTTTGCTACAGGAATTAAAGGCGAGAAATTAGCAGAATTTGAGCAAGTGAAGAATGCACTCCAAATGATTTCAGGCAACCCATCATTTGGCAATGTGAACTGTGTGGAACTGGTGAAATCAATCAATGGTCCAATCGCATTTGGTCTTGATGCCGACCTCAAATCGCCAATGACCACTTTGGCTGGCACATTTGTGATTACCACTTCTAAAGCACAAGAATGGAAAAAATTGTTTGAAACATTGTTGAGCATTAGTGGCGGTATGCCTATGCAATTTGCCGTAGAGGCGAAATCTGATGTCGTAATCGTGAAATTTGGCATGAACAACAGTTTTGCACTCGACGCAAGCAGCAATGAAGACGCTAAGAAAGTGTTAGACGGCAGTTTCTATGGCTTCTGGGTGGGCTTGAATGTTGACGGCATGACAATGTATGTTGATACTCAAGTGAAAGACCTCAATAAAGGCACAGCCAAGTTCTATATCAACGGAAAAGATGGCAATAGAATGATTTTTGGCGACTATCCCCTTTTCTTCAAGGCATTAGATTCTTATATGAAACCTAAACCTGCAGCATCTGACAGTTTTGAACCCGAACCTGATTACTACGGTGACGACACGGAGATAGAAGAAACCCCAGTTAAGGAACTAGAATAAAATTAACTGGAATAAAATTATCGCGGCTATGTTTAACACATAGCCGCGATAACTATTTTGTATCGAATGTTTACTTAAACATTTCTTCTGCTTGGGCTAATGTTTCGGGTTTGCCCACATCAAGCCATTTATAGTCGGAGAACTGCTGATAACCGTAGATTTTATACAAATCACACATCTCTGCATAGAAAGGTGCGATGGAGAACACTTTACCTTTAGCCTCTGAATACTTTTCAAGAGCGTCGAAAATGCGTGGAGAGAGCACATGAACACAACCAAAAGCAAGCGAATCCACCTTTTGCGGGTCGTATTGATAACCTTCAGGTTTGGTTTCGCCAGTTTTCTTGTTAATCCAGCCTTTCAAACGATGGTCGTGGTCAAAGAGGAAATATCTTTGAGTCTGACGGTCTTTTACCAAAATGGTTGACAAAGCGTCGTGCTCCACATGGAAGTCGTACATGGCTTTCAAATCCAAGTCGGTGAGAATATCGGCATTGTGCACGATAAACGGTTCATCGCCATCAAGGTATTTTCTTGCCTTCATCAAACCACCACCCGTATCGAGAAGCAAGTCGCGCTCATCACTAATGTGAATATCAAGTCCGAAATTCTTTTTTTCTTCTAAAAACTCAATAATTTTTTCACCAAAGTGGTGAATATTCACAGTGATATCGGTCACGCCACAGTCTGCCAAGTGGGTAATCACACGCTCAAGCATAGTTTTTCCGCCCACTTCCACAAGCGCTTTTGGACGGTCGTTGGTAAGAGGGCGCAGGCGTGTGCCTAACCCTGCTGCAAAAACCATTGCTTTCATATCTGCTACTTTTGAACGGGAGTGAAAACTTGCTCAATGTTCTGCTCACGATGAACAAGTTCTACCTTCACATTAAACTTCTTGAAAATGTGCTCTGCCATGTGCTGTGCGCAATACACTGAGCGATGCTGACCGCCTGTGCAGCCAAAGCATACCATCAAATTAGTGAAACCACGCTCCACATAACGCTTAACCGAGGCATCTACCAATTCGTAGGCATGGCTAAGGAATGTGAGAATTTCACCATCATCTTCAAGATACTTAATTACTGGCGCGTCGAGACCTGTATAAGGTTTGTAACGATCATATTTGCCAGGATTGTTTGATGCGCGACAGTCGAACACAAAGCCACCACCATTGCCAGAATTGTCGTTTGGAATACCTTTCTTGTAGGCAAAACTCATCACTTTCACAGTGAGCATGTGCTTTTGCAAATCATCGGTAAACTGCGACATATTCACAAGGTTTCTCAGCACTTTAGTTAGGTATGGATATTCAACGTATGGCTCATTGAGGAGCGAGCGCAAGTTGTTGATGGCGAAAGGCACACTCTGCATAAAGTGGGGTTTCTTCTCGAAATAGCCACGGAAACCGTAAGCGCCCAGCACCTGAAGCGTGCGGAAAAGCACGAAGTGACGAAGTTGAGAGTAGAAGTAATCCACATCAACATATTTGTACTTCTTCAATTCATCAATATATTCCTTCAAAAGTTCTTGACGAAGGCTGTTAGGGAAATTGGCTTTTGCTTGCCACAAGAAAGATGCAACATCGTAGAAGAATGGACCTTTGCGACCTCCTTGAAAGTCGATAAACATTGGCTCGCCATCTTTAATCATCACATTGCGTGACTGGAAGTCGCGATACATGAAAGTGGCTGAACTGCTACGCAAAAGCACATCGGCAAGATGCTGGAAATCGTCTTCAAGTTGTCCTTCGTTAAATTCAAGACCGGTAGCTTTCAAGAAGCAATACTTGAAATAGTTCAAATCCCAAAAGATGGAGCGTGCATTAAATTCCGACGCAGGGTAGCAGTATGAGAAATCCATACCATCTGCGCCTTTGAATTGAAATTCGCAAAGACGACGGATGGTCTTCGACAGCAATCTTTTTTCCTCTTCGCCAAATACGCGTGTCTTGCGAGCCTTTTCAATGGCTTTGAAAAGAATAGTGTCGCCCAAATCCTCTTGGATATAAGCCATCTTATCATCGCTCTCTGCAAACACCTTTGGCACAGGAAGTCCCTGCTCCAAGAAGTGCTTATCCATATAGAGGAAAGCCTTGTTTTCTTCAGGAAGTTCGCCAATCACACCAATAAGTGATTGCTCACCTGAAAGGCGGAAATAATGGCGATTTGAACCTGATGCTGGCAACTGAACAATTTCAGCAGGTTCAGAGCCAACATACTGTGTATATAGTTGTTTTAAAATTTCTGTATCCATAATATTAATCGCTAATTGAATTAACAAAGATAAAGGAAAAACAAATAAGAAGCAAATCAGCCCTGATTAAAATTCGCTCGTAAAATGGAATTTGAGTTTGGGGAAATCTTGCTGCGCCATGTCAAGCACATAGCCCGAATCAGCCAAAAACACATCTCTGCCTTCACGGTCCAACGCCATATATTGCTGCTTTCTACGCTTAAACGCTTCCAAAGCCTCCTTGTCGTCGCTCTCAATCCAGCAAGCCTTATACAGGTGAATGGGTTCCCATCTACAGCTTGCGCCATATTCATGAAGCAAACGATATTGAATTACTTCAAACTGGAGCTGACCTACGGTGCCAATAATCTTGCGATTGTTGAACTGATTGACAAAGAGCTGCGCCACACCTTCGTCCATAAGTTGCTCAATACCCTTGCTGAGTTGCTTAGTGCGCATTGGATCGGTATTCTCAATGTATTTAAACATTTCTGGCGAGAAACTTGGCAATCCCTTGAAGTGGAGCAATTCTCCCTCGGTGAGTGTGTCGCCAATTTTGAATGTGCCGTTATCTGGCAAACCCACAATGTCGCCAGGATAAACATCGTCAATCACCTCCTTTTTCTGCGCCATAAAGGCTGTAGGAGCGGCAAATCGCACTTGCTTGTTGCTGCGCACATGGTGGTAATATTGATTGCGGTGGAACACGCCCGAACAAACCTTAACGAAAGCAATACAGCTGCGGTGGTTAGGGTCCATATTTGCGTGAATCTTAAATACGAAGCCTGTGAACTTTTCTTCTGTAGGCACCACTTCACGCTCCACAGCTTGAACAGGGCGTGGCGATGGAGCGATGCGGATAAAGCAGTCGAGCAATTCCTTTACACCGAAAGTGTTCAAAGCCGAACCAAAGAATACTGGAGCAACGAGTGCATCAAGGTAGTCCTGCTCCTCAAATTCGGGATAAACGCCATCAATAAGTTCAATATCGCTACGCAATTTCTCGGCATCGTCGGCACCCACAGCTTCATCAATCACAGGGTCGTTGATGTCGGTAATGTCAACACGGTCAGACACGCGTTGCTTATCAGCTGCGAAAAGGCTCAAATTGTGCTCATAGATATTGTAAACACCCTTAAAGTTGGCACCGCCATTGATTGGCCAACTCAAAGGACGAACAGAAATCTTCAGTTCGCTTTCCAGTTCATCTAAAATATCGAAAGGGTCGCGACCTTCACGGTCCATCTTGTTCACGAAAATGATTACTGGGGTGTTGCGCATACGGCACACTTCCATCAAGCGGCGTGTTTGTTGCTCCACACCTTTTGCCGAGTCAACCACAATGATTACGCTATCCACAGCGGTGAGCGTGCGGAAAGTGTCTTCAGCGAAGTCTTGGTGACCAGGGGTGTCGAGAATGTTGATTTTAAATCCCTCATACTCAAAACCCATCACGGAGGTAGCAACCGAGATACCGCGTTGCTTTTCAATCTCCATCCAGTCGCTGGTTGCAGTTTTCTTAATTTTATTCGACTTTACAGCACCTGCCACATGGATTGCACCACCAAAAAGAAGTAATTTTTCAGTAAGGGTGGTCTTACCAGCATCAGGGTGTGAAATAATCGCGAACGTGCGTCTTTTTTTAATTTCTTCGGATAAATTTGCCACTATATATAATGTTATTTATTTTCAATTCTGTTAATACACTCTCTCAAGCTATCTTCCCAATATGGAATTGAAGCATTAAATGTGGTTTTATATTTCGACTTGTCGAGCACACTGAAGTGTGGGCGCTTTGCCTTAGTTGGATATTCAGCTGTGGTGCAGGGCTTCACATCGCAGGTGGTGATACCAGCAATTCGGTGTATAGCCTTAGTGAAATCGTACCATGAGATAGCTCCTTCATCGCTGAAATGATACACTCCCGAATGCCACTGCTCTGCTGTAAGCACATTCATGATAGCCACAGCCAAATCCTTAGCATAGGTAGGAGTGCCAACCTGGTCGAAAATCACCGACAGTGTTTCTTTTGTTCTGCCCAAATTGAGCATCGTTTTCACAAAATTTTTGCCAAATGGCGAATAGAGCCACGCTGTGCGGAAAATCACAGCATCGGGCAAGCTTTGAAGCAATCGGCGCTCGCCGTCGAGTTTGGTTGAGCCATATACTGAGCATGGCGATGTCTCATCGTCTTCGCGATATGGTCTGAAGTTGGTTCCGTTGAACACATAGTCGGTAGAAATCTGCACCATCTTTGCACCGTGGTGTTTTGCGGCTTGAGCCAAATATTCCACAGCATCGGCATTTAGGCGTGTGCAAAGTTCTACATTGTCCTCCGCATTGTCCACGGCAGTGTAGGCTGCACAATTCACCACATAGTCGATATGATGATTTGCGAAAAATGCGTCAATCGCTTCCTTTGATGTAATATCCAATTCTTGAACATCAGTAAAAATAGGGGAGAACGCATCGTTGCCATCGAGCACCAAGCGCATTTCATTTCCCAACTGACCGTTTGTTCCTGTAATTAGAACAGTTTTTGCCATCGTATATCTCAATATCTAAATTATTCAACATCGTCCTCGAAAAGAGGTTTTTCTTCATCTTTTTTGAAATAAGCCGCAAGCATACCAATAAAATATGAAATTTGCGCCACAGCCTTTTGTGTGCCCTCTGATATTTCTTTGCCTTGCAATCGGAGCATCAATATGCCATACAGTGCATTGAAGCAAGTTTCCAACTCTCCCACCTGTTCCTCTGGCTTCGATTTAGAGCGAAGTTCCACTATGTAGGGGAGGGTTTGGTAGAATTGTGCGCCATATTGTGGAAATTTTGGTGATTTCAGAAGTTGGGCGTGAAGGTCGTTGAGACGGATAAGCACATTCTTGTTGATTTGCAAATGTCCTTTTTCCTTCACATGCTCCAGTTCCATCATTTTGATGAGCGACTCGTACCAGTCTTTCACTTCCGCTTTCACTTTATCGTCAATCGGGAAGCGAGAAATGATATTATCGTTGATTTTATCAATGTCGAGCTGGTTGGCACGAATCATATCTTCCACTTGCCACATATACAATAGGTATTCGGCAATGTTTTCTTTACGTTTTTGTTGAGCAATAATCATGAATTAACCAAATTTACTAATATTGCGTAAAGCCTCTGGATTGAGGATTTTAATTCTGCGTCCATCTACGGTGAGAATGTGCTCTTGACAGAACGACGAGAGAGTGCGAATCGCATTACTCGTGGTCATGTTCGACAAGTTAGCCAAATCTTCACGAGCCATGTATATCTTCAGCGTTTCGCCATCGTCTTCATAACCATAATTATCTACCAGTGCGATAATGGCATCAGCAAGACGCCCACGAATATGCTTTTGGGTGAGATTCACAATTTTAGCGTCACTACCACCCAGGTTTTTTGAAAGCTCATTGATAATGAACCATGCCAATTTGCGATTTTGGTCGATTAATTCTTTCACCAAGCTCATTGGAATTGCACCCAAAGTAGATGCCTCAAAAGCCGAAGCACTTGAAACGTAGGGTTCGTTGGCAAAAAAAGCCCTATATCCAAAATACTGTATAGGACGATATAGGCGCAAAATCTGCTGCCTTCCTCCCATTCCGTCTTTCGACAATTTCACTTTGCCTTTGAGCAGACACCACAAATAGCGTGGCGAATCCTTTTCGGCATAAATAATCTGATTTTTCTTAAAATTATGGATATGGAAGTTATCAGCCACCAATCGCCTTTCGTCGGGGGTAAGAATAGCCCAAATAGCCGCTAAATCTTTGCTGATGATATCCTCAAGTGTACTCTTTTTTAACATCTGCTTTATAACACTGCTTTAAAACATACAAAATTACGCAATTCTTTGGAATTCAGCAAATAAAAAATTCACGCCAAAAAAGGGTCGCCCCACAAAAAGAGCGACCCTAAACATTTAAGATTCAGTTATTAGTATTTATTACTTGATAACTTTAGCAGAACTGTGAGTACCGTCGGTGTAAGTAGTCACTACGATGTTGATGCCTTCAAATGGAGTTGAAGAAGCCACACCTAAAGTGTTGTAATACTTCACGCCAGCCACAGTCTTGTTAGCATTCACGTCGTTAACACCAGTTGCTTGACCTGCGTCGAACAAGTACTTAGAAGGAGTTGCAACAGATTGTGCATCCTTTGGCAATGCGATACCTACTGCGCCCAACTTAGCGTCGGCGAAGAAGAGGTTACCTGCATAGTCGAAGTGGATTTGGTTAACGATTGAAGATTTGTTGGTATAACCTTCTATAACGTATTGGAGAGTGAATGAAGGAACGTTATTATTCCAATCGATGCTATATACATTGAGCTTAGGATAGCCAGTAGCAATTACCATTGTGCTCAAATCTTGGCTGACAGCAAGACCAGCACCCCAGCTACCATCGAGGTCTTCGAGGTTACCAGAGTTGAAGAGAATGTTGTCTTCATAGTCTGTGTACATGAATGAAGGAACGCCAACGTTGTTGTTGCCTGTGCCACGGATTTGTGATACGAACATACCGTTTTCCAAAGGCACGATTTCAACATTTGTGTTGAGCAACTTAGCAGAAACTGTTGGGAATGTCACTGCAGGTGCCTTGTCGGTAGTAACATTAGCACCAATATTGTAAACGCACAACTCATTGCCTGCGTTGCCAGTTGGGTAGTCTTCTTGGAATGAGAGCAACTTGGTGTTTTCACCATTGCCTAAGAATGCTGCACTTGTACAGCTACCACCAAGAGCGTCTCCAGCAGCGTTCTTGATTAAGCCAGTTTCTTCGCGAGTGCCTTCAAAGAATTGAGTAGCAGTTGCAGGTTCTGCAGGGTTCATGATATGGATACCACTATGAGCATCGCTCCAGTCTGCACTATAAACGTAACCATTGTTAGGATTAACGCCCATACGGAATGGAGAAGCAGTGTTACCAGTAGCAAATTCTGCGGTGAGATAAGGAGCACCGTCGTTAACCACGTTGAGTTCTGGACTTACTCTGTAGATACCCTTTGTTCCATAAGGATCTGAAATGTAGATACTCTGGAAGAAGTCGCTCATTGGGTTTTGGTCGATAGCAAGACCGCGAGTGCAGTAATTGCCATTGCCAGCAGGAGCGTAAGCGAAGATCTTAGCTACAGTTGGGATTGCAGGGTTGTTGAGTACCACTTCCCAGTTGTATTTACCAGTATATTCACCCTTGTTGAGATATACTTGATTACCACCCTTAACGATGTTGTAAAGCATTACTTCAACAGGTTCGCCACCTTCAACAGGAGTAAGAACTACCTTACCCGATTCCACATCACCAGTAGATTTAAACTTGATAATGTAGTTGTCGCTGTTTTCTTCATAGTTCAAGTCGTAAGCATATTCGCCACGGAATACAGGTTGTTCAACACCAGCGGTAGTGAACTTAACCACCTTAGCGTCGCCGAAGAGGAAGAGGTTCATGTCTTCGCCCTTAACATTTGCACCAGCAGCGGTGAACGCAGCACCCATAGCAGGAGCTTTCTTAGCAGCATTGATTACGGCTTGGAGTTGAGTACCAACAGTCTTCACCAATTTTGCATTTTGGAGACCTTCAGTAATGTCGTAAATCTTCACAGCAGAAACCAAGTTTCCGTTGTAAACAGGAGCTGCCATCAAAGCACGCTTTGCATATCTGAAGAATGCCAAGCCCTTAGAAGCGTGGCCAATTTCTACATCATTAAATGTACCAATCACACGGCTGTCAACATTGTTGGTTGCAGCAGGTTCGAATTCAAATGGAGCGCAGAGGCTACCATTGAGAATGTAGTAGTGGTCGTTGAGTGGAGATACGTTGAGTTGGATATCATCACCTTGTTTCACGAGTGTGAATGTACCATCAGCAGAAAGGGTTTGCTCAGTAAAGTGAGAAGAAACCACTTCATTGTCGTTGATATTGAGCACGAGGAAGCGAAGAGCGCGTGAGCTACCACTAGTAACACCAGTTGTCACCACTTCACAATCCTTAGCAGGGCCACTTACAGCGAGTGTAGCACCCATATCGGCATTGTAGAAGTTTGCAGAGCTTTTAGAAGTAGCCCAAAGTATAGGGTCAGAATCAAAGTCTGCCCACTTGTAGAAGTAAATAGTACCACGCTTGTAGCCTGCGTCAACCTGATTGTCGTCAAATTGGCAGCGAACATTGTTCACGCCCACGAGTTGACCATCAGCAGTCAAAGCGATGTCGCTCAAGCTCTTGTAAGAACCAGCGTTTTCTGGGTCAACAGGATTGATACCGTTAAGACTGAGTTGCTTAACAAGTGTCATAGTCTTGTTGTTGATGAGATAGATAGCAGGAGCATCGGTCATCACCAAAGTACTGTCGCCACGAACGATTGTACGCTTAACTGCGCCTTGCATTTCAAATGCGGTGCCGTCGTCTTGAGTGAAGTTGTATGAGTCAGCAAGCTTCAAGTAGACAGGCTGTGCTGGAGTTGCATAATTTTCGTAAACGATTTCTTCTGGCACGTATTCAAGGTTTTCGAGGTGAAGCTTAGCATAGCTGGTTTCGTTAGCCTTTACAGTGATAGCTTCTTCTTCGAAAATGTCCTTGTAGCCTTCGCAAGATGCGCTCAAAGTGTAGTCGCCAGGAGTCACATTCTTGAATACGAACACACCGTTCCAGTTGTTGTCGCAAGTGTAGGTTGCCACAGCCTTACCGTCTTTCTTCAAAGTCACAACAGCGCCATTGAGTGGGAGCCATTGGTCGTCGGTGCCAGCTGCATACTTGTACAAGTTGTTGACAATCTTTTCGTGGAGATCCTTAACTGTACCCATGATATAGCCAGTGGTTTCGGCATTGAGTCCGAAATAGTCGCACACGCCACGAGCATAGCCAACACCTTCCATTTGGCAATAATTCATATTCAAAGCACGGTGGCGAGCTGGTTGATAGGTGTGGAAATAACCTTCAACGAGGAAGCCAGGAGTGCCATGACGAAGCACGCCAAGATAGCCTTCAAAAGTACCCTTAGAAGTAGTGGTGGTGTATGATGAACCATAGAAAGAAATGTCACCACGAAGATTCATGTTGGTGCGGCTATAGTATGATTGAGGGTCGATCTCATCCATATAGTGGCGTGGCCAAGAAGCGGCACACATGTCATAGCTACCAGCATTGCCTTCGTTGTCCTTGCCGTCTCTACCACGATAGAGATAAAGTGGATAGTTGGTGGCAGTACCATCAGTTGCCGCATTTGAGTGAACAGACACGAACATATCCATATTGTTGGCATCTACTTCACGGCAAATTTCAGAAAGATTGCGGTTGTACAATTCTTCATCAGCTGCGCCTTTAACATAAGGGAATGGGCCATTCTTCACACGAGAGTACATAATGTTTTCGTGCTTAACGCCCATCTTTTCGAGCACAGCACCCATCTCCAGAATCTTCCAAAGGTTGGTGTTTGTTTCATAGAAACCACAAGTGTCGGGACGACCTGTTTCTGGGAGATTTGGATAAGGAATAGTAGCCATTGGACGGTCGTTAGGACCCCAGCTACCGTGACCAGGATTCAAATAGATGCGAACTTCATCAGCAGTTTTTGCCTGCATTGCACCCGCTGCCAAGATTGCAGCCGATGCGAGTAATAAAATCTTCTTCATAGCTGTAATCATTATTTAGCAACGTTAATAATATATGCTTCACCAGCTGGTGTAGAGAAAGCAATCTTGCCACTTGCAGCAGAAGCATAAGGATACATAGCGATAGTGTCGTCGCCAGTGAGGGTTTGCATAGTGCCATCGAGAGTAACGGCTACAATCTTTGAAGAAAGAATGAATTCGCCATTGTCCACGTCTTGCATACCCACTACGGTGTTGTTGTCGTACCATTGTGGAGCACGAACCAAACCGAGCGATTTCACGTTATTGCCGTCGAGGTCGCAAACAAATGCGCCAACGCCGCAAACGAAGTAAAGAGCCTTTTTGCCGTCAGGAGAAACCGACTGCCAAATGTAGCTGAAATTCTGACCGTTTGGAGAGAACACAGAAGTCTTTCCGTTACGGGTAATCATCAACTGACGGTTACTGATTGAAAGAACTGGAGCAGTAGCCTTAGTTGCGCTGGCACCAATAGCCTTTGCAGAGAGCTTGCCCTTGTTCACAGCCAATGCTGTAGCACCTTGCACTGCCACGCCTTGGAGGTCGCGAGTAGGAGCTACGAGATTAGCAACTTCACCTGATGTAAGGTTGATTGACTTTAATGCCACCTTGCGAAGGTGATTTGCGGTGTAAGAGTTTTCGCGATACACAACAGTGTTGCCATCTTGTGAAACTTGTACATCAAAACCTGCACCAGCAGCATCAGTGATTTTTGTGGCTTGATTAGTGTTCAAGTCAAATTTAGTAAGACCTTGATTGCCACTTGTTGAGAGCAAAAGATAATCACCTTTTGGACTAATAGCAGCAACGGTGGCCATAGGATTAGCAGGTGTGTTGACCTTCTCTACAGAAGTCACTTTCAGCACCTGTGCAAATCCACTAAACGACGCACACAAAGCCAATGCTAAGAAAACTTTTTTCATAAAGCATTTGTTTTTAGTTAGTGAAATTGTTGTTAATTAATTAGTTAATATAAAATAAATAAAATTTATTTTCAAAATTACGAGAGTAGTTTGGAATTTACTCTTTCAACTACCAAAATTAATAATAATCTTAAAATTTCACAAAAATTCAGTCAAAAAAAAGCCACAATAAAATTTCCTATAAGCTCATTATTATAAAATTATCAGTGAATACCACACAAAAAAAGGATAACCCTTGTTGGGGGGTTATCCTTTATGATTGTGATATTATTTAGATTTGTCGATTAATCCGCCAATTACTTAAACAAGTAGAAGTTACTGATTGGTTTGTTGTTGTTGATGCAGCTAATAGTATTTGCAAAGAGTTCTGCTATACTGATTACCGACACCTTTTCACATCTTGCCGTATCGAATGGAATAGAATCAGTGAAAATCACTTCTTCAAGCGCACTTGCATTAACGCGTTCAACTGCTGGTCCGCTCATCAATGCGTGTGAAGAGAGGCAGCGAACCGAACGGGCACCTTTTTCTCTCATCAAATCTGCTGCCTTGCAAATTGTGCCAGCAGTGTCGATCATGTCGTCGACCAAAACCACATCTTTGTCCACAACATCACCAATAATGGTCATGTTGGCTACCACATTAGCTTTCATGCGTTGCTTGTGGCACAACACCAGTGGGCAATGGAAATACTTGGCATAACCGTTGGCACGCTTAGCGCCACCAACATCAGGAGAAGCAATCACCATATCCTCAAGCTTCAGCGATTCGATGTAAGGGACGAATACTGATGAAGAATAGAGGTGGTCAACTGGAACATTGAAGAAACCTTGAATTTGATCGGCATGGAGGTCCATAGTGATCAAACGATCAATACCTGCTGTAGTAAGCAAGTCGGAAACAAGCTTAGCAGCGATAGAAACACGTGGCTTATCTTTGCGGTCTTGACGAGCCCATCCGAAGTAAGGAACCACAGCAATAATACTTTTTGCAGAAGCGCGCTTTGCTGCATCAATCATGAGGAGGAGTTCCATCAAATTGTCGCTATTAGGGAAGGTGGACTGCACCAGGAAAACATCACAGCCGCGCACCGATTCCTCGAAAGAAACTGCAAATTCCCCGTCGGAAAAGCGAGTTGTGTTCATTTTACCTAACTCAATACCTAAATGCTTACACATTTCCTCTGCCAGATAGCGAGAATTGGTACCTGAAAAGATTTTGTACGAATTGTTCATAAGAATTTTATAGATGGAATAAAATAACTCTACAAAGTTACAATTAATAGTTGAGATACATCAACTTTTTTAAATGGAATATTTGAGTTTATTTCACGATTTTCCAAACCACGCCATTATGAGCAGGAATATGGAGTTCAAACTTGGCATTTGAAGAAAATTCCACAGTCTTTTGCTTGCCCGAAATCAGTTCTTTCATGAAATAGGTGCCACTGTCGATTTTCAAGAAATCGACAGCGTGCTGCGGAATGTCGGCATACACTATTGCATCTTGCGAATCGAAGTTGACGGCAATCAGCAGCGTTTCATTTTCATAATGACGCAAATAGAGATACTGCTTGTTTGGATTCAGATTATGATAGTTGACATACATCAAATCAAAGAATGCGCCCTCAGAAATTGCCTTCTCTCCGTTGCATAGGCGAAGCACTTTTTTATAGAATGCTCTGATTTTGCGCTCTTTGTTATTCAGCTTTTGTATTCCGCAATTTCCATTGTTATACCAGCGCACAAGTGTGGGAATGCTACAATAGTCAAAAATGGAGGTACGACCGTCGTCACCAGAGAAGCCCATTGCTCCTGCTGCATTTTCACCAAGTTCCTGACCCTGATACACCATAAATGGCGATGTGCTCATTGTGGCTGACACAAGCAGGGCAGGGAAAGCCTTCTCGGCAGAGCCAAACAGTTGAGACGAAGCCACACGCTGTTCGTCATGGTTCTCCAAGAAATTGAGCATGTGGTCTTGCAAACCATCCACACGCTGCCAACATTCAGTAAGTGCTGAAGCCGATGCACCATATTTCACGATTTCGCACAGACGGTCGTAAAGATTCACCTTATCGTAAAGATAATCGAAACCGCCATAGTGGATATAATTGTGATAAATGCCCACATCATAAAGTTCGGCAATGAAAACTACCGAAGGATAAGCCTCTTTCACTTTAGCAATAGCCCAATGCCAAAAATCTACTGGCACCATGTGAGCCATATCGCAACGGAAACCGTCAACGCCTTTTGATGCCCAGTAAAGCAAAATGTCGCACATTTTCTGCCATGTGGATGGAATGGGGGAGAAGTGGTGACAACCGTTCCAAGGATCCACACCATAGTTCAACTTCACTGTTTCATACCAGTCGTTCACGCCAGGGTGTTCGTTGTAGCAGTCGTTGCCAGTAGCTTTGGCGGGAAATTCCACATATCTGTCATTGCCTTGACCCAAATCCACATTTGGCGCAAATTCTTTACCTGTGATGTAGAAGAAATTGTTTGATGGCGAAAAAAACATACCCTTGTCGTCGGTTGCGCCCAAATCCTCCACTCCGCTGGGCTTGGCATCGGAATGATATTCACGCGCCACATGGTTTGGCACGAAGTCGATAATCACCTTCATACCATTGTCATGGGTGCGGTTCACGAGATTTTCAAACTCATGAATGCGATTGGGCACATCTACTGCTATATCGGGGTCAATGTCGTAATAGTCGCGAATAGCGTAAGGCGAGCCGGCGTTGCCTTTCACCACATGCGGATTCGACGACTGAATGCCATATTGCGTATAGTCGGTTTTAGTGGCATGTTCAATCACACCAGTGTACCACATGTGTGTAACGCCTAAATCCTTTAGTGATTCAAGCACCTTGCCATCTATATCGTTCATTTTACCAACTCCGTTTTGCTCGATAGAGCCATTGAATGTGTTGCTCACATTCGTGTTGGTGAACAAGCGTGGAAACATTTGGTAAATAACGAGTTTATTATTTTTTCTCATCTCTAAGTTGTTTTAATAGGGGTGAATTAACAAGTGTTTTCATGGCAGCAAAATAACCATCTTTCGCATTGTCCCTCATGTGCTCAAAGCCAAACGTGCTTCTGCCTTTCATGTTATCTACAGTGATAACCGCATCGCAAGTTTGCATATCCTCATGTGTGTTTCTTGTGGTCATTAAGCGATAGGAGCGATAGGCAATATCGCCAAGGCTATTTTTAAATGGAGATTTATTGAGCGGACTCACCACCACGCCTAACACATAATCGCAAATGTCACGCAACGCGAAAGCTGGCAGATTGTGGAGCACACCACCATCTAAATAGGTGTTACCGTCTATCACTGTGGGCTGGAAAACCACAGGCAAGCTACACGATGCGGTGATGCACTTCGCCAAAGGTCCTTCAGTGAAGGCGACGGCAGAGTAGGTGTCGAGTGAAGTAGCTGTTATAATATTAGGAAAGGGCAAGTCCTCAATGCGAGTGTAGGGGAGCTTGCTTTCCAAGAAAGCCTCCAACTTTGACAAAGAGAACAAACCTGTTGTAGGAATTGACACTTTACCGAACGACGATAATTTCACCTTACTGAAAAGTGAAATTATATCATCTATTGCGAATCCTGCGGCATAAAATGAACCCACAATGCTACCGGCACTGCAACCTGCAATAATATCAGGTTTCAGTCCAAATTCCTCCAGTGCCCTAAGCACACCAAGATGCGCAAAGCCTTTAGCTCCGCCACCACCAAGAGCGATACCTAACCTATATTTTTTCATGTTCTCCATAAAACGCACACATTATATATAATTATATACAAAGTTACGGAAACCGACGGTATAAATAAAAAACATGGACGGAAAATTTTCCGTCCATGCTATAAAATATAGAGTTACTTGTGTATTATCCCAAGAAACTGAGAAGAATACCTGCAGCTACTGCAGAACCAATCACACCAGCAACGTTTGGACCCATAGCGTGCATGAGCAAGAAGTTGCGTGGATCTGCCTTTGCACCTTCCATCTGGCTAACACGAGCAGCCATAGGCACGGCACTCACACCAGCAGAACCGATAAGTGGATTGATTTTCTCTTTCATGAAGATGTTCATGATCTTAGCCATGATCACGCCTGAAGCAGAACCAATACCGAATGCCACGATACCTACGCAGAGAATACCAATGGTTTGGAGGTTCATGAATGAACTTGCAGAGGCAGTAGCACCCACGGTAAGACCGAGGCAGATAACCACGATGTTGTTCAACTCGTTTTGAGCAGTTTTGCTCAAACGTTCAACCACACCGCTTTCCTTCATCAAGTTACCAAGCATCAAGCAGCCGATCAGTGTGCCTGCAGATGGAACGATAAGAGAAACAATGATAGCAACAACGATTGGGAACAGAATCTTTTCCTTCTTGCTTACCACGCGGAGTTGCTTCATACGAATCTTGCGCTCGCTGTCGGTAGTGAGCCAGCGCATGATAGGTGGTTGAATCACTGGCACGAGAGCCATGTAGCTATAAGCAGCCACAGCGATAGGGCCAAGCAGCTCAGGAGCAAGTTTAGAGGTCAAGAAAATAGCTGTAGGACCATCAGCACCACCAATGATACCGATAGAAGCTGCCTGTGCAGGAGTAAAGCCGAAGATTGGGAGATCCATTTGGGTCACAAGGAATGTGGCAAAGATACCAATCTGAGCGGCAGCACCAAGCAAGAGGCTCTTAGGGTTGGCGATAAGTGGGCCAAAGTCGGTCATAGCACCTACACCCAAGAAAATCAAGCAAGGATATACACCAGCTTTCACACCAATGTAAAGAATGTCGAGCAAGCCACCATTAGCCATAATATAGCCATAATCGTGGTAGTGTTCACTTGTTTTATTCAAGAATTCGTTGTTCCACATGTCGGTGTCGAACAAACCTGCACCAGGAAGATTGGTGAGAATCATACCGAATGCAATAGGCAACAACAACAATGGTTCGTATCCCTTCTTGATTGCTAAATAAAGAAGGAAGCAACCAATGCCCAACATTACGAAGTTTTTCCAACCTTCACCCATGAAGAATGCTGAAACACCCATTTCGGAGGCGAATTTCTGGAGACTTTCTCCAAGACTAATTTCACCAGCCATCATTGGGAGAGCACACATGAGAAGAAGTGTAAAAACGAGTACTCTTTTAAAATTCTTTGTTTGCATTTTGAATCAATTAATTGAGAGATTAAGCAAGTTCAACAAGTGCTTGTCCACTTTGCACTTGAGCGCCAACTTCAACCAATACAGACTTAACGGTGCCAGCAAACTCTACAGTAATGCTGTTTTCCATCTTCATGGCTTCCATCATGCAAACAGTTTCGCCAGCCTTCAAAGCTTGACCTGGTTTAACGAGCACCTTAGTGATAGTGCCTGGGAGTGGAGCTTCCACAACCTTAGCACCAGCAGCAACCTTAGGAGCAGCAGGTGCAGGAGCGGCAGCAGGAGCAGGTGCAGCCTTTGGAGCAGGAGCAGGAGCTGCGGCAGGAGCTGCCACTGCATCAGCAACCATCTCTACCAAAAGGTCGCCTTGGTTAACACTTTGTCCTTCAGTCACTGCGATGCGTTGAACGGTGCCTTCCACATCAGATACGATGTCGTTAGCCATCTTCATGGCTTCAATCACCAAAAGAACGTCGCCCTTCTTAACGCGTTGTCCGTTAGCAGCAACGATTTTAGTAACGGTGCCAGGAAGTTCGGAATTGATATTCTTAGGACCACCAGCTTGAGCAGCGCCAGCATTGCCACGTGCCATTACAGGAGCGGCAGCTTTAGTTTGAGGCACTTCTACCTGATATGCTTGACCATTTACGGTAACAACAAGCGAACCTGCGTTTTCTTCTGCAACAGTTGCGCTATAGTCTTGACCGCTAATTTTAAATTTAAATTCTTTCATTGTTTTGATTTAACACAATTGTTTGTTTCTGATTATCACAATCTCTCGTTGAGCACAGCGTGCCAAGCAGAAGGAGCCATCTTGATGGTCAAGACACCACTTTCTTGGTCGCCCTTACTCTTTTGGTAAAGGTAAATGGCAGTAGCCACAGCAGCCTTATCGAGTTCGCTTGCTTCAGCCACGCTCTTAACAGCACCTTCGGTAGCCACAGCCGCTTCAGCTTTCGCCTTAGAGCCTTGCTTTGCCACAGCACTGAAACCTTGGAGAACAAATACAAGGATGCAGAGGATGCAGAACACCACACCGATACCGATGCCTGTCATCATCCATGCGTCACCCCAATTAGTTAATAAAACCATATTCTCAGTTATTAAAGAGTTTAGAGTGGAATATTACCGTGCTTTTTAGCAGGGTTAGTAAGTTTCTTGTTTTCCAATTGTGCGAGAGCACGAATAATACGAAAACGAGTATTACGAGGTTCAATCACATCGTCGATGTAACCATAGCGAGCTGCATTGTAAGGATTAGCGAACAAGTGAGTGTATTCATCTTCTTTTTCTTTGATGAATGCCTTAGCTTCTTCAACCTTACCTTCTTCCTTGAGAGCCTTAGCGTCTTTAGCATAGAGCACTGAAGCTGCACCTGAAGCACCCATAACTGCGATTTCAGCAGATGGCCATGCGTAGTTCAAGTCGCCACGGAGTTGCTTACAGCTCATCACGATGTGGCTACCACCGTAGCTCTTACGCAATGTAACGGTAACTTTTGGCACAGTAGCCTCTCCGTAAGCGTAAAGCAACTTAGCACCGTGGAGAATCACAGCGTTATATTCTTGAGCAGTACCAGGAAGGAAGCCTGGAACGTCAACGAGGGTTACCAATGGAATATTGAATGCGTCGCAGAAACGAACGAAACGAGCGCCCTTACGTGAAGAGTTGCTGTCGAGCACACCTGCCAACTGCTTTGGTTGGTTAGCTACAATACCCACAGTTTGACCGTTGAAGCGAGCGAAACCAATGATGAGGTTCTTAGCATAGCTTGGTTGAACTTCGAGGAATTCGCCATTATCCACAATGCCAGCGATCACTTGATACATGTCGTATGGCATGTTTGGATTCTCTGGGATAATTTCATTCAAGAAATCTTCCTTGCGGTCGATTGGGTCGTTGCATTCCACGAGTGGAGTCTTCTCCAAGTTGTTTTGTGGAATGTAAGTGAAGAGTTTCTTGATAAGAGCGATGGCTTCTTCTTCGTTTGCAGCTGTGAAGTGGGTAACACCCGACTTAGTAGCGTGAACAGAAGCACCACCAAGTTGCTCTTGAGTAACAACTTCACCAAGCACAGCCTTAACAGGACCAGGGCCAGTAAGGAACATGTAAGATGTGTTTTCACACATCAAAGTGAAGTCGGTAAGAGCTGGAGAATATACAGCACCACCAGCGCAAGGGCCCATAATGGCAGAAATTTGAGGGATCACACCAGATGCCAAAATGTTACGTTGGAAAATTTCAGCGTAACCAGCAAGCGCGTTGATACCTTCTTGCAGACGAGCGCCACCTGAGTCGTTCAAACCGATAACAGGCGCACCCACCTTCATTGCCATATCCATCACCTTGCAAATCTTAGCTGCAAGCATTTCCGACAATGAACCTGCGCTCACGGTAAAATCTTGTGCGAAAACGTAAACAAGACGACCGCCAATTGTACCAGAACCGGTAACAACACCATCACCAAGATAGTGTTTCTTTTCCATACCGAAGTTGGTGCAACGGTGCTCTACGAACATATCCATTTCTTCAAAGCTACCTTCGTCGAGAAGCATGGCGATACGTTCACGAGCTGTGAATTTGCCCTTTGCGTGCTGCTTGGCAATAGCTTTTTCACCACCGCCGAGGCGTGCTTTTTCACGCTTAGCGATAAGTTGTTGTATTTTTTCTACTTGAGTACTCATTTTAATAATGATGTGTTTGTATTCTGTAAGAATTATTTATTTGGGTTTTCACAAAGTTCAACCAATGCTCCACAAGTGCTCTTTGGGTGGAGGAATGCGATGTGAAGACCATCAGCACCACCACGTGGAGCAGCGTCGATAACGCGGTCGCCATTAGCTTGAATTTCGTCGAGAGCAGCTTGAAGACCATCTTCCACAGCGAATGCGATGTGTTGGATACCACCACGGCCACCATTCTTGGCGATGAATTTAGCGATTGCACTTTCTTCGCTTGTTGCCTCAAGAAGTTCAATCTTCACTTCACCAATCTTCAAGAAAGCGGTGCGAACGTGTTGTTCTTCAACTTCTTCTACCTTGTAGCACTTAGTGTTCAACAATCTTTCGTAGAATGGGATTGCTTCTTCAAGAGAAGTAACAGCGATACCCACGTGTTCAATGTGTGAAATCTGCATAATTTTTAATTTTAAAAGTTATTTAATTAGTTATCTATAATAATCTCGTAACCAGACAGGGCACAGAGCCTGCGCCCATAATTATTACTAATGTACAAAATTACTATAAATTATTGAAACAAAATAAGAATTTCAGGAAAAACACGAATTTTAAACTTTTGCAACTTTTCTTTAAAATTTTACTCACTTTTCCCACATCTTCACTGCACGAAGGCAATGATACGATAATTCATCCTAAAAAATGACAAAGTGATGCCTAAAAATGCGTTTTCTCGCCAGCAGAAATGACATGGTGTCAGTGCCGGTGTCAGTTTTTTGAATGTTGAAAATTGGCACGGCTTTTGCTTTATCAGTTGTCGTAATCGCGACAAGCGATACAATAAATCAACTTGAATTAATAACTAAAAAAATATAAAGAATTATGGGAAAAATCATTGGTATTGACCTTGGTACAACTAACAGCTGCGTGGCTGTTCTCGAAGGTAACAATCCGGTAGTAATACCTAACAGTGAAGGTCGCAACACCACCCCTTCAATTGTAGCATTTGTTGATGGTGGCGAACGCAAAGTAGGTGATCCTGCAAAGCGTCAAGCAATCACAAATCCAACTCGAACCATCTACTCAATTAAGAGATTCATGGGCGAGACCATGGACAAGGTGGCAAACGAAGTAAGTCGTGTGCCATATAAGGTGGTAAACAACGGCAACAACCAACCACGCGTTGAAATTGACGGCCGTCAATACACCCCACAAGAAATCTCTGCAATGATTCTTCAAAAGATGAAGAAAACCGCAGAAGACTATCTCGGCCAAACCGTAGATCGCGCAGTGATCACCGTTCCAGCATACTTCGACGATTCACAACGTAAAGCCACTAAAGAGGCTGGTGAAATCGCAGGTCTTAAAGTGGAGCGTATCGTGAACGAGCCTACCGCAGCCGCTCTTGCTTACGGTCTCGACAAAGGCACCGACGACAAGAACATCGCAGTATTCGACCTCGGTGGTGGTACATTCGATATTTCAATCCTTAACATGGGCGACGGCGTAGTAGAAGTGAAGGCTACCAACGGTGATACTCACCTCGGTGGTGATGACTTCGACCAACGTATCATCGACTGGTTGGCACAAGAATTCCTCAACGACGAGGGTGTTGACCTCCGCCAGGACCCAATGGCATTGCAACGTTTGAAAGAAGCAGCAGAAAAGGCTAAGATTGAACTCTCAAGCTCAATGAGCACAGAAATCAACTTGCCTTACATCATGCCAGTAAACGGTGTGCCAAAACACCTCGTGAAGACTTTGAGCCGTGCTAAATTCGAGCAGTTGTGCGACGACCTTATCCAAAACACTATCGCACCTTGCCGTAAGGCTCTTGAAGACGCTGGTCTTAGCACAAGCGACATCAACGAAGTAATCTTGGTAGGTGGTTCAACCCGTATTCCTGCAGTTCAGGAAATCGTGAAGAAATTCTTCGGCAAAGAACCTTCAAAGGGCGTTAACCCTGACGAAGTGGTGGCCGTAGGTGCTGCTATCCAAGGCGGCGTGGTAACTGGCGAAGTGAAGGACGTGCTTCTTCTCGATGTGGTTCCATTGAGCGTAGGTATCGAAACCCTCGGCGGCGTGATGACCAAGCTTATCGACGCTAACACCACAATTCCAACCCGCAAGAGCCAAGTGTTCTCTACCGCAGTTGACAACCAACCTTCAGTAGAAATCCACGTTCTTCAAGGTGAGCGTCCAATGGCAAAAGACTGCAAGACTCTTGGTAAGTTCCACCTCGATGGTATCACCCCAGCTCCACGTGGTGTACCACAAATCGAAGTTTCATTTGAAGTTGATGCAAACGGTATCATGAACGTGAAGGCTATCGACAAGGCTACCAACAAGGAACAAAGCATCCGTATCGAGGCTTCAAGCGGTTTGAGCGACGACGAAATCAAGCGTATGAAGGACGAAGCCGAAGCTAACGCAGAAGCCGACAAGAAGGAAAAGGAGCGCATCGACAAGATCAACCAAGCCGACGCTATGATTTTCCAAATCGAAAAGAGCCTCAAAGACCTTGGTGACAAAATCCCAGCCGACAAGAAGAGCGAAATTGAAAACTCACTCAACAAGCTGAAGGAAGCACACAAGAACCAAGACATTGCAGCTATCGACGCAGCAATGAATGAGCTTAACGAGAAATTCCACGCTGCTTCACAAGACCTTTACGGTCAACAGGGTGGTGCTCAACAGCCAGGATCTGGTCAAGGCTTCCAAGGTGGCGCACCTAACAACGGCCAACAAGGCAATCAGCAAGACGGAAATGCTCAAGACGTACCTTTTGAAGAGGTATAAACCATAAAACTTCAAAAAAGCAACAAAATCCCAACCCACGAAAGTGGTGTTGGGATTTTTTGTATCACGCAAGTAGCAAAACACAGAATATTATTCCAAATTTAAAAATTTTAGGCAAACGATTGCATGATTATCAATCCGATAAAACACAAATATCAGAGTTTATTTGTTTTTTTTTACTACCTTTGCACATAGTTAAATAAGATTATTATTCTAAAATGTTTGACCTATTATTTGAAACAAGTTGGGAAGTTTGCAACAAAGTAGGAGGGATTTATGCTGTGCTTTCAACAAAAGCGAAGACACTTCAACAGCAGCATAAAGACAAGGTCATCTTCATAGGTCCAGACATTTGGACTAAGGACAACGAGTCGCCATTCTTCACCGAGTCGAAGACTCTGCTTGCCGATTGGAAAGCCACTGTGAGTTTTCCGGCAGGCATGACTGTGAGAGTGGGCAGATGGAACATTCCAGGCAAACCAATTGCCATACTTGTTGATTTCAAATCACTCTTCCAATACAAAAACGAACTTTACGCAAAAATGTGGGAAAACTTCAAAGTTGACTCACTGCACGCATACGGCGACTATGATGAAGCCTGCGCTTTCGCCTACGGCTCTGCACTCGTGATTGAGAGCCTCGTAAAATTCAAGAAAAACGACGGAAAGAAAATTATTGCACATTTCGACGAATGGACCACTGGCATGGGATTGCTTTATGTGAAGGCATATCTCCCACAGGTGGCAACTGTGTTCACCACCCACGCCACAAGCATAGGCCGCAGCATCTGTGGCAATGGCAAGCCCCTCTACGACTATATGAGCGGCTACAATGGCGATCAGATGGCGAAAGAGTTGAACATGGAATCAAAGCACTCGCTCGAAAAAGCAGCAGCGCAAAATGCCGACGCATTCACCACTGTGAGCGACGTGACCGCCAGAGAGTGCGAGCAACTCCTTGAACGCAAACCGATTGTGACACCAAACGGCTTTGAGCTCAACTTCGTTCCCAAAGGTGCGAAATACGATGAGGGTCGTGATGCCGCACGAAAGAAGCTTCTGCAAGTGGCTTCTGCGCTTACAGGCGAAAAATACGACTCCAACACATTCTTGCTTGCCACATCAGGCAGATGCGAATTCAGAAACAAGGGTTTAGACGTAGGCATCGATGCGCTTAACGTGGTGCGCTACGAGTTGAACAAGCTTAAAGACTCAAATCGTAAAATCATTGCATTTATCACCGTGCCAGGCTGGACCGATGCACCAAGAGCCGACTTGATGGAAGCTATTGAGGAAGGAAATTGCAGCACCAAGCTGTTCGATCCAATCATCACTCACAGCATTCACAACTTCGAATCCGACAACATCTACGGCAAACTCAACTATTTGGGATTGCGCAACGAAAGCTACGACAAAGTGAAGGTGATTTATGTGCCATCATACCTCAATGGCAACGACGGCATCTTCAATATGAACTACTACGACTTGCTGATTGGTTTTGATCTAACCATTTTCCCGTCATATTACGAGCCATGGGGCTACACTCCGCTTGAGAGCGTGGCTTTTGCCGTGCCCACCATCACCACCGACTTGGCTGGTTTTGGACAATGGGTGGCAAAATCGCAAGGCATGGAGCCTAAGAAGGTGGGGGTAGAGGTGATTCACCGTACCGACTCCAACTACAGCCACACAGTAATGACCGTGGCGCAAGGCATCATGAATGTGTTTGCGCTCAAGCCCACCGAATGGCGGAAAATGAGCAGAGCCGCACAAAAAACGGCAAAGATGGCACTTTGGAGCCACTTCATCACCTATTACGACACTGCTTACAGCCTCGCGTTAGAAGCAGCCAAAAGCCGTCAGTAATATCAAGAATAATTCTTTTTGTTTATTTGAAAAAAACGAAAAAACATAATATAGTTTAAAATGAAAATTAAAGTTAACAACACTAACACACCTACTTGGAGAAGCGTCACAGTGAAGTCGGCACTTCCTGCCAAACTGAAAATGCTTGAAGAGCTCTCTAAGAACCTGTGGTGGGTATGGAACAGCGAAGGCAAAACTTTGTTCCACGATTTAGACCGTGACTTGTGGCGCGAAACTGGCGAAAATCCTGTTTTGATGCTTCAAAAAATGACCTATGAACGCTTTGACGAAATCGTTAATGACAAGGAAATGATGGACCGCATCAACTGCGTGTACAACAATTTCAAGGATTACATGAAAGTGCCAATGCGCACCGACATTCCATCAGTGTCCTACTTCAGCATGGAATACGGTTTGTGCAGCGCACTCAAAATCTACTCTGGTGGTCTTGGCATCTTGGCTGGTGACTACATCAAGGAAGCGTCTGACCGCTGTGTTAACATGACCGCTGTTGGTTTCCTCTACCGTTACGGCTATTTCACCCAGTCACTTTCTCTCGATGGTCAGCAAATCGCTAACTACGAGGCACAAAACTTCAACCAGCTTCCAATCGAGCCTGTTCTTGATGAAACTGGCAAGCAAATGATTCTTGAAGTGCCTTACCCTGGCCGCACCATTTTCGCTAACATCTGGCGTGTGAATGTTGGTCGTATGAAGCTCTATTTGCTCGACACCGACATCGACTTGAATAGCGAATGGGACCGTCCAATCACTCACCAACTCTATGGTGGCGACTGGGAAAACCGCATCAAGCAAGAATACCTGCTCGGTATTGGTGGTGTGTTGATGTTGAAGAAACTCGGCATTAAGAATGAAATCTACCACTGCAACGAAGGTCACGCAGCACTCTTGAACCTCCAACGCCTCGTTGACTATGTACAAGACGACAAATTAAGCTTCAACGAAGCACTTGAAGTGGTTAGAGCATCATCACTCTATACAGTTCACACTCCAGTTCCTGCTGGTCACGACTATTTCGACGAAGGTCTCTTCGGCAAATATATGGGTGAATTCCCAGCAAAACTCGGTATTTCATGGGCCGACTTGATGAACATGGGTCGTGAAAACCCCGATAGCCAAGAACGTTTCTCTATGAGCGTGTTTGCATTGAACACTTGCCAAGAAGCAAATGGTGTGAGCTGGCTCCACGGCGAAGTGTCAAAGAAGATGTTCCAAGGCGTATGGAAAGGCTACGCTCCTGAAGAATCACACGTGGGTTATGTAACCAACGGTGTGCACATGCCTACATGGGCAGCTTCGGAATGGAAAGAATTCTACAGCGAACAATTTGGTGCCGACTTTGCAGAACGCCAAGAAGACGAAAGAACTTGGGCTCCAATCCTCAAAACTCCAGATGAAGATGTATGGGAAATGCGTATGCGTCTGAAGAACAAGTTCATCAACTTCGTTAAGCGCGACTTTAGCGAAACTTGGTTGAAGAATCAAGGCGATCCAACTCGCATCATGTCGATTGTTGACAAAATCAACCCTAACGCACTCTTGATTGGTTTTGCTCGCCGCTTCGCCACTTACAAGCGTGCTCACCTTTTGTTCTCCGACCTCGACCGTCTGGAAAAAATCGTCAACAACCCACAATTCCCTGTTCAATTCATCTACGCAGGTAAAGCTCACCCAGCTGATGGCGCAGGTAAGGACTTGATTCGCCGAATTGTTGAAATCTCTAAGATGCCACAATTCCTCGGTAAGATTATCTTCCTCGAAAACTACGATATGACCGTTTCTAAACGTCTTATCACTGGTGTGGATATTTGGTTGAACACTCCAACCCGTCCACTCGAAGCATCTGGCACTTCTGGCGAAAAAGCTGAAATGAACGGCGTGCTCAACTTCTCAGTGCTCGACGGTTGGTGGTATGAAGGTTATCGCGAAGGTGCTGGTTGGGCTCTTACTGCAAAGCGCACTTACCAAGACCAAGCACAACAAGACAAACTCGACGCTGCCACTATCTATTCAATGCTTGAAAACGAGATTATTCCACTTTACTTCGCTAAGAACTCTTGTGGCTACTCTCCAAACTGGATTCAATACGTGAAGCGTTCTATCGCAACTATCGCTCCACATTACACTATGTCGCGCATGATCCGTGACTATATCGACCGTTTCTACAGCAAGGAAGCTGCTCGCAGCAAGAAGCTCAAAGCCAACAACTATGCTGTGGCTAAGGAAATCGTGGCATGGAAAGAAAATGTGGTTGAAAAGTGGGACAATGTTCACGCAGTGGATGTTCAACTCAGCGAATCACTCAACAACTCAACCAACGACGGTGAACCAATCGAAGCCACCATCAAACTCGACACCGCAGGATTGGGCAAGGATCTTGGCGTAGAACTCGTTATCTACCGCGAAGAAGATGGTCAACAGAAGTTCCACCGCGTAATTCCATTCGATGTTGTGGCTGAAGAAGGTGATGTACTCACTTACCACATGAAGCAAAACACCAAGGATTCAGGTGTGTTCCGTTTCGGCATCCGTGTATTCCCATGGAACGAAAAACTTCCACACCGTCAAGACTTCGCTTACATGAAGTGGATTTAAGCAGAAATCACAAACATTGTGACACACTAATAAAAATCGAGATGGCTAAATGGCCATCTCGATTTGTTTTTATCATCAACGTTTGTCGTATTTCTACTTGGGAGAAACAATACCATTCATAATGGCATACACACTCAGTCCCGACACACTTTTGATGCCCAATTTTGCAGAAATGTTTTTGCGGTGGGTAAGCACGGTATTAATGCTGATATTCAGGCGGTCGGCTATCTCTTTATTAATCAGTCCTTCAACCACGAGTTGCAGCACCATTGTTTCACGTTGTGTAAGGCGTATTTGGTTATCGTCGCCACATGTTTCGTGAAAAAACGGCTCAAATTTTGCCAGAATCTCGGTTTCGTCGGCAGTTGGCGAAACCACATTATATCCGTCACCCGACAATGTGTCTGACACAATCAGCGTTTGCTCATTATGTGGCATGAAGAATGACAAATTCGCAAGAAATTCATTAGCCGAAGTGATATACACCTTAAATTTCTCACGCTGGGAAGCCGGCACCTCATCGAGTGTGGAGTACAACACCGACTGGGCATCGTAATGATAGGAGAGTAGGTTTGACAAACCTAATGCCTCCAATCTGTTGCGCATAATTATTGCTATATTCTTTGGCATAATTCCTACTCAATATGGAGAGCTTGTGAAAAAGGTTTGAGAATGCGATTGCGAATGCGATTGTTTTGCGTAATGTCTTTTTTGAAATTAACAAGTGAAATCAGCACCGCCTGACACAAATTGTGGTCGTAATCACCTTTGAGGTGAATCACAAACATATTTATTAGGTCGTCTATCTTATCCTCAATCGAATCGCTTTCATCTACTTTCTTATAATTTAAAACCACATCGTGATTCTTTGAATACTGCGCAAGAAGCTGTGGGAACCAGTTTTCACGGTCGTCGTAGATGCGCTGAAGAAGTTCGGATTTTACCTCTACGAAAAACTTCATCATCAGTGCCAAATTACTGTTGGCCGACTCCGTCTTTTTCAATAGCAAGCCAAAGTGACGCTCAATGTTAGGAATTTGAAACTTCTCATAGAACACATTGGTTTGCGAAAGATAATTCACGATATCCGACGCGCTGAAATTTCTTATCTTATTTTCGGGGAAATACGAAGGCGACAAATAGGTGTTCAGAATCGCAAGAAAAAAGTCGATATCAATCTTCTTCTCTTCACAAATTGATTCCACGGTGCTATCTGACAGCCCCAACACAATACCGAATCGATAAAACACAGTGATGATAGTGGGGTCAAGCAGCACGATTTCGTGAAGTTTCGTATCTTTCTTAATTTCAATCATAGAGCTTTAGTATCTTGGCTGAATGGTGTGATAATAATCTCGTTTGAAGCAGTAAGCACGGCATCAAGTGGCACATCAAATGGGTCAACTGGCAACTCTTCAAGTAACTGGCACTCTAATGCCACGCCTATCTTATAAGCCTGTGGGCACTGGGGCAACAAGCGGTCGTAATAACCTTTGCCTCTGCCAAGGCGATTTCCTTTCGCATCGAGCGCCACGGCAGGAACAATCACCAAATCGATTTCATCGGGCGACACAGAAGCAGCCGTGGGCTCTTCAATCCCATATTTGCCGTCGGTAACAAGTTCGCCATAAATGGCAATCTCCAATTCATCGCCCACCACTCTTGGCAAATACACTTTCTTTTCAGCCGCCCATTTCTGTACGAAATTGTGGGTAGGCAATTCATCGGGCAAAGAGTAGTACATCAGCACCGATTGTGCCTTTTGAAAACAAGGCATTTTTTCGATGGAGCGAAGCACCATGTCTGCCTCCCTCTGTTTATCTTCTGCCGACAAAGACGCCTTCTTTGCCTTCATCTGTTTTCTAATCGAAGCCTTGTCCATCTTATATCAGTCAGCAGTGATTGGGAATGCCGCTTTATGCTTATTAAGTGCTTTCAGCGCAGCCTCAATAGTCTTGTCGTGGCGATTATAAATAGGGTAGAACGCCTTTTGACCCAACAAATCTCTTGCGATAAACGCCTTCAAATCGTTAAGAATCAAGTCGCGCGACTGGTTGATATAGTACCAGCGTGCTGGCACATTATGGGCCGATGCAAATTCCACGAAGCTATTCAGTAATGTAGTATTGTCGTCAAGCAGACGAATCACATCTTTATAGTCGTCAGCATTCTTGAATTTCGACTTGTGGGCTGCCACATATTTGAGCACAAAATTCTGAATGAGCCCTTCGTTTACCACAGCATAATAGTATGAAGTGAAGCCTGTGATGTCGCGAGGCACGAAAATGTCAGGAATAATGCCACCGCCACCATACACGATGCGGCCGTGAGGCGTCTTGAACGATTTGGATTTATCCACCTTAATGCTGTCCTGGGTATCGAGTTCGCCATTATTAAAGCGGTTGAGCAATTCACGCTCGTAGGCAGCTTGCCCAAGTTTGTAATCTTTTTGAATACAGCGACCAGTAGGGGTGTAGTAACGAGCGATGGTGAGGCGAATGGCACTGTTGTCAAACAGCCTAAATTCCCTTTGCACCAATCCCTTACCAAACGAGCGTGAGCCAATTACCAAGCCTCGGTCGTTGTCTTGAATAGCACCAGCAAAAATCTCGCTTGCGCTGGCTGAAAACTCATTAATCAGCACCACAATTTCAGCATCTTGATATGAGCCATTGCCGTCGCTATAAACGGAACTGTCGAATTTCTTGTACCGGCCTTTGGTCGAAACAATCAGGTTGTTCTTTGGCAAGAACTCATTAGCCATTGCAACGGCTATTTCCATATAACCACCGCCATTGCCCCGAAGGTCGACGATATATCGTTTAGCTCCATCGTTTTTCAGCATCGACATGGCTGTTACAAACTCGTCGTAAGTGGTGCGACCAAACTGGTTCACTTTCACATAACCCGTGTTTTTCTCTATCATGTACGCCGCATCAACCGATTTAATGGGTATATCGCCACGCTTGATGGTGAAATAGAGAATTTTGTCGGAAGTTTGGCGCTTGATACCTAGTTTCACAGTTGAGTTTTTTGGACCTCGCAGTTGCTCCTTTACAGAGTTTGGATTAATCTTTACGCCTGTAAAGTTTTTTCCATTCACGCTAATGATTTTATCACCATTTGCGATACCCACTTTCTCCGAGGGTCCACCAGGAATCACCTCAATCACATTAATGGTATCTTCCATCACTTGGAATGAAATGCCAATACCACAGAAGTTGCCATTCAGCTCTTCATTTGCGGCTTCATAATCTTTAGCGGAAATGTAGGAAGAGTGGGGGTCGAGCTGTGCCAGGATGTCAGGGATGGTGAGCTCCACAAGGCTATCCATATCCACATTCTCCACATACTCATCAGCCACGATGCCCAAAATATTGTTGATTTTACGGTCGAGGTCGATAGTTTTCTTTGAAGCGAATCTGCTGCCTATAAAAATACCAACCACCAATGCCAAAGCTATCAGCAATGGCACAAACACGGTGTTGGGAGTCTGTTTATCATTAATTTTCATCATAGAATCTTTTCTATATATTCACCGTTGCCGGTTTCCATCAAATGCACACACTCAATTCCTGCAAGTTGGAGCAATTCCACACCATCGGTAAGACGATAGAGCTCAGAAAAAACCACACGCTTAATGCCCGACTGAATAATCAGCTTTGCACACTCAATGCAAGGTGAAGTGGTGACATATAACGTGGCATCTTTACTGCTGTTGCTGCTCTGCGCCACTTTAGTGATAGCATTCGCCTCGGCATGTAGCACATACGACTTGGTGTTGCCATCTTCATCTTCGCAAACATTTTCAAAACCTTGCGGAGTGCCATTGTAGCCATCTGAGATAATCATCTTATCCTTCACGAGCAAAGCACCCACCTTGCGGCGTTGGCAATAAGAATTTTCTGCCCATATTTTTGCCATGCGCAGATACCTTGAATCCAACAAAAGTTTCTTTTCTATCACTTCTGACATATAGCTTCAAACATACTGAATTTCAACTGTTTTCATAAAGAAACGCTGAGATTCAAAACTTAACTCTAATCACCCACAAAATTAAACAAAAAAAAGCAAAAAAAATAAGTGGCAACAAAAAATATTGCCACTTATTCAAAAAAATATTTTAAATATTATTTTTTAATTCCGTCGCGCTTCAGGAGTGCATCGATTTTTGGCTCACGACCACGGAATTTCACATAAAGTTCCATTGGGTCTTCAGTTGAGCCTTTCGAAAGCAGCTCTTGGAATTCGCTTGCTGTCTTTGGGTTGAAAATGCCTTCTTCCTTGAATTTAGAGAATGCATCTGCATCAAGCACTTCTGCCCACTTGTAGCTGTAGTAACCAGCAGCATAACCGCCAGAGAAGATGTGACCAAACTGTGGCGACATGAGGCAACCCTCAACAGGGGGAAACATGTTCACATCCTTTGTGGCTTCGGCTTCAAACTTGAATGGGTCGCCCTCAAATGGTTTGTCGATAGTGTACCAAGCCAAGTCGAGATAACCAAAGCCCAACTGGCGCATACAAGCGTAAGCTGCACCATATTGAGAAGATGCAATCACTTTTTGCACAAGGTCTTGTGGGATTTTTTCACCAGTAATGTAATGCTTAGCGAAGCTGTCGAGGAATTCACTCTCTGTCATAAAGTTTTCGTTGAATTGAGAGGGGAGTTCCACGAAGTCGCGATAAACATTTGTGCCTGAAAGTGAAACATATTTGCACTTTGAGAGCAAGCTGTGGAGTGCGTGGCCAAATTCGTGAGTGAAGGTCTCTACCTCATAGAATGAAAGCAACGATGGCTTAGAGTCGGTAGGCTTGGTGAAGTTCATAGTGAGTGTAACCAATGGGCGAACATCTTTGCCGTCTTTGTCGAGATATTGCTCACGGAAATTGGTCATCCACGCACCGCTCTGCTTAGTGGCACGGGGGAAGAAGTCGGTGTAGAGCATACCCACATATTTGCCTTCACGGTCGGTTACATCAAACACCCTAACATCAGGATTAAATACTTGTGCATCGTAGTTTTCTGTGAATTGCAAGCCATAGAGCTTAGTTGCCAAGCCAAACACGCCATCAATCACATTGTTCAATTCAAAGTATGGGCGAAGAAGTTCGTCATCGATGCTGTAATTAGCATCTTTTTCCTTATTTGAATAGTATGAGTAGTCCCATGGCATAATCTTCATGGGCTTGCCCTCAAGTTTTGACGCAAATTTTTCAAGACGCTTCATATCGGCGCGCTCTACTGGAGAATAAGCTTTCTTCAACTGGTCGAGCATGGCATAAACGTGCTTCACATCTTTAGCCATAGTGTTATCGAGCTGGTAATCAGCGAAGGTCTTGAAGCCCATAAGATTTGCAATCGCCAAACGTGTGTTTGCAATTTGCTTGATCACCTCGATATTACTGAATTCACCTGAAGTGCATTGAGTGTTATACATCTTATAAAGTTTCTCTCTCAAGTCACGACGTGAAGAATACTTCATAAACGGTGAATAACTTGGGAAGTAGAGGGTAATCAGGTATTCACCTTCGCGGCCTTTCTGCGCAGCTTCAGCAGCGGCTGCCTCTACGGCGGTTTCGGGCAGACCAGCCAAATCCTCTTTCTTCAGCCACATTTCATAGCGAACCTTGTCCTTCAAGCAGTTTTGCTCAAATTTCAAGGTGAGTTCAGTAAGTTGAATGGTGAGTTTCTTGTATTCTTCTCTTGCTACGCCTTCAAGTGCTGCACCGCTTCTCACAAAATTCTTGTAAGTCTTGTCAAGAAGTCGCTTATCTTCGTGTGAATATTTTGATTCGTCAAAATTCTTATAAACGGTATTGACACGATTCCACAACTGCTCGTTCAGCGACACGAAATTACTGTGTGCGCTAATGATAGGGGAGATGCGTGTGGATACAGCAATCAAAGAATCGTCAGCATTAGCCGACAACATAGGATAGAACACGCCCAACACTCTATTCAAAGTCTCGCCAGAATATTCAAGGGCGAGAATGGTGTTTTCAAAAGTAGGAGCCTCCTGCTGGTTGGCAATCGCAAGCACTTCTGCCTCGTGCTCTTTGATTGCCTGCATAATGGCAGGCTCGTAGTCGTTGGTTGTGATTCTGTCGAACGGAATGGCACCATTCGTGGTTTTAAACTCTTTCAAAAAAATATTATCAGCTTTCATTTGAGTGAATAATGTGATAATTAATAAAATTGTAAATAAAACTTTTCTCATATAATCAATTGTTGTTTAATTTCTTAACGACCGTTTCTTCAACCAATGCGGCAACACTTTCGGTAATACCTTTACGCATCAGTACCGGCAGGTCGGCACGGAAAGATGAGTGGAATGCCTTGAGCGATTCCCCATCACCTTTAGCCGACTTAGCATAGCAGCCGACGGCTTCTGCAAGCTTTCCTTCCACAAGCAACAAATGTCCATAATTCAAATAATCCTGCGAGTTGACGGAATTATTTTCAAGCAATTTCTTATAGTTGTTTTCGCTTTGAGCGAAATTGTCGGTCAAAAAGTTAGCCCACGCAAGCGAACGCCAAACTTTTGGATTATAAGGGTCTAAATAGTCAGCCTTATAGTAATAGTTGAGTGCCTCATCAGGCCGACCAAGTTCAAGTAGGCAGTGCCCTGCATTCAAGCACATAGTGGCATTTGAATCCTTCACCGAAAGCACCTTTTCATAATACTTAAGCGCTTTCTCATACTGCTTCAGCGAGCGGTAGCAAATGGCTATGTGGCGATTATTCCACAAATCATTCTCATCCACTAACTCGTATCGCTGATAATATTGGATAGCGTTTCTGTAATCGCCTAAATTCTGATAGGCAAACCCCATCTTTTGCAGAATGTGTGGTGCCACATCTTCAAAATGCTTTTGTATATAGGAGAAATACGAGACAGCATCTTCATAAAAACCGTTTTTCAAATAATATTCTCCGATGGTCAAAAGCGCAGTTTGGTCAAGCCCCCACAATTCAAAGAATGGCAGTTGAGTGAAGTCCATATCGCTTTTGAAAACCGACAAAAAGTCGTTTTTCCTTGAAAACAAAGTGAAGAAGCGGTAAAGCGACTGTATGTAGCCATTAATTGATGCGTCGCGCGATTTTTTCTTATCGTCAGGCAGTTCCGTGGATTCAAGTTCTTGCAAATCAGTGCTGTGAATATCCATTTGCCCCATCATCGCGCTCTTTTGCGAGTCGGGAACCGATGCCAAAGAAAAGCAGAACGAATACTTGTCGCTGTCGCAAAGGAATGGCGCATATTTGATAATCTTCACCATTTTGCGACTCTCTGCAGGGAAACTGTCGTCTAAAGAAGAGTGGGTGGGATAAAACGGAAGAAACCAATTTGCCATCACATTAAAGAATGGGAACGACTTCAGGTGAGAGAATGTGGAGATAAACACATCTTCGCCTTCGGTTTGAAGTTTGTTCAGTTCCTCCATTTTCTTGTTCACTCCACTTTTGTTGAGCCATTCTTGCCATTGTGGATTTTCTTCCAAGTCCATCGGATCGATTGCACCTTTTCCTTTTAGCTTCGACACCAAGCCAGGGTCCATATTCATGATGTTGGGCATCAGTTCCTCACGCATTCGCTTCGACACATTCTCGGCATTACGCGAGCGCACCAACCTTTGCATCACGGAGCTAACATCGGTGCGGAAATTCACATTCTCCGACGCTTCCGCAAGGAGTTTTCCCACAAATTTCGACCTGCCCACACGATGTGGATAAAGCATCATCACAAGGAATGCTCCAGTTAGGGCACGAGTTTGTGTGTCAATATCTGAAGCTGTGATATACGACTCAAGCAAGAAAACCAATTTCGCCTCGTCGTAAAACTTGGTTTGCCCCAAAAACATTGCAGACAAAACCAACTGCTTTTCATATTCTTCAGCGTAAGCAAACCATTTCTTAAGTTCGCTGGAATCTTCTTTCACTAATGGAAAACTGCACCACACCTTATTAAAAAGATCAACCACCACATTTTCTTTCTCCCTTTTAAGGTCAGAAATGGCACGAGCGTTTTGCGACTCTGCATCCACTCCAGTCAACAGTTCATACTTCTTCTGCAAATTCTGGTGTTTCGACACTAAATCTGCAACTGATACGGCACGAAGGACCGATGCTTTAGTGTAAAACAGTTCAAACGACTGTTTGGCAGAAAGCGCTATCACACATTTATCCGTAATGAGATAAATACTCTCTGTGATTTTATCAATCATGTCATTTCTGCCTTCATCTTTCACGCCATCAAGGAAATATTGCAGCAAATAGTCGTACGACACTTTCGCCGTGTTCAACTGCTGGATTAAATTATAATCGGCAACTTCCTCTACCACAGGCTGTAGTTTAACGATGGCCTCATAAAGTCTGCCACCGTCAATCAAGCTGGTGATATCGGTTTTATATTGAGTGATTTCTTTTAATGTCATGTTTTAAATAGTGTATTAAGTAGTCAATTTTGCAAATTCTGTGCAAAAGTTGAGAAACAGTAATACAAAAATAATGAATTATTTAAATAAAAACCGTATTTTTGCACATAATAAATTGATAAATCATTAATTATAAACAACAACTATGGTTCTACAACGATTGCAATCGCTTTATTTATTGATTGCAGCAATCTTTTTGGGGATTTTTACTTTTACTACCTCGACTACTATTACTAATGGTGAAAATGAATTTTTAATCGGTGCACTCGCCACTGGTACCGCTGGTAACACCGCGCCCAATTTCGTGCTCTGCGTATTAAATGCACTTACCGCTATCTTAGCACTTATCACCATCTTCAAATTCAAAAACCTCAAACTCCAACTCAAGCTTTGCTCAATCTGCATTTTGCTTACCATTGTGATTGCCATCTCAATCGCAATCCTCACTTACCAAGCACTTAAAGGGGGAGAACTCCATGTGATGCTCAGCAACGCTCTGCTTGGATTGGCTGTAGTGTTTTTCTACTTGGCACGCAGAGGCGTAGCAAAAGACAAAAAAACAATTCAAAGCAGCGAGAGTTTCAGATAATCAACTACTTTTTTACAAGCCACACTCTTACATTTTATAAGATATGACTGCTCTTCTCATCGCGATATTCGTAGTCGGATATCTTCTTATCACTTGCGAACACCCTCTGCACACTAACAAAGGTACATTTGCACTGATTATGTGCGGACTGCTTTGGGCAATATATGCCACCATGTCGGGCGACACGGATGTGAATGCCAAAGTGCTGGAACAACTTGGCGACACGTGCGAGATTCTTATCTTCCTCATTGGCGCTATGACCATTGTGGAAGTGATTGACCGATATGGAGGGTTCAACATTATCACCGAAACCATCACTGCCAGAAAAAAGAGAAAACTGCTCTGGATTATGGCATTTGTCACTTTCTTTATGTCGGCAGTTCTCGACAACCTCACCACCACTATTATTATGGTGACAATGGTGGGTTGCCTTTTGAAAAAGCAAAACGAGCGTTGGATTTTCTCAAGTGTGATTGTGATTGCTGCCAATAGTGGCGGCGCATTCTCGCCAATTGGCGATGTCACCACCATTATGCTGTGGATGGGCGACAAGGTGAGCACCGGACAACTGATCACCACACTGCTGATTCCAAGTTTGGTGTCGATGGTTGTGCCTCTGCTTATTGCCACAAGAATGATCGACAATGATGAACTTCCACACTGCGACGAGGCACAAAACAAAAACCGTGTTATCTATCGTCGTTTCCCTTCGGTAAGCAAATTCGTGTTGGTAGTTGGCGTGTGCAGCTTGCTATTTGTGCCTGTGTTCAAAACCCTCACAGGGCTTCCTCCTTTTATGGGAATTATCATTTCCCTCGGCTTTATTTGGCTGATTACCGAAATCATCGTTCGCCGTTATAAAATTGAGTCGGGATTGGGCGCAAGAGTTGACCAAGCAGCCAAAGGCATCGACATGTCAACCATTCTGTTCTTCCTCGGCATTCTGATGGCAGTGTCGGTATTGAGCGAAGCTGGCATTCTTGGCAACCTTGCTCAAACGATGGACGAAGGCATCCATGAGCCATTCGCTATGACCACACTTATTGGTTACCTTTCAGCAGTTATCGACAATGTGCCACTCGTGTCGGCTTGCATGAAGATGTTTGGTGAAATACCTACTGCATTAGTGGCAACTGACCCATCATACTATGCAGCATTCACCCAGGACGGCATTTTCTGGCTATTGCTCACTTTCACCGCCGGTGTGGGTGGCAATGGGTATAGAAAAGATTCCATTCTTCTGGTATCTTAAGAGATTTTCACTGATTGCCATGTCGGGCTATCTCGCAGGCATCGCTGTGATATGGATTGAAAGTTTAATCCCTGGACTAATATAAGTTCACAGCCACATATCAAAAAAAATAAAGTCGCCTAATTCGTTGCAGGATAGGCGACTTTTATTTTGCTATAAAATAATTACAGTTTCTCGGCGAGGAATTTACCGGTGTAGCTTGCTTCGCATTTCACCACTTGCTCTGGTGTGCCTTCCACCACAAGCGTGCCGCCTTCAGCACCGCCCTCTGGTCCAAGGTCAATAATATGGTCGGCACATTTTATAATGTCCATATTGTGTTCAATAATCACCACTGTATGGCCTTTCTGCACCAGCAAGTTGAACGATTTCATCAATGTGTTGATGTCGTGGAAGTGAAGACCTGTTGATGGTTCATCGAAAATAAACATGGTGTGGTTTTTCTTCTCGCCACTCATAAAATACGCCAACTTCACACGCTGATTCTCACCGCCTGACAGAGTGGATGACGACTGACCGAGTTTGATGTAGCCCAGTCCAACATCTTGGAGCGGTTTCAGCCTGTTCACGATTTTCTTCTCGTTAAACCGCTGTTCTTCGGAGAAAAACTCGATGGCTTGATTCACGGTCATTTCCAAAATATCGGAAATCGTTTTGCCTCTGTACAGCACATCTAATGCGCTTTGAGCAAAGCGCTTACCGTGGCAAGCGTCGCAAGTGAGCGTGATGTCAGCCATAAACTGCATTTCGATGGTGATAGTGCCTTCGCCCTTACATTCCTCGCAGCGTCCACCGCCTGAGTTGAACGAGAAATAACCCATGTTATATCCCATTTGCTTCGACAGCTGCTGCTGGGCGTAGAGCGAACGGATTTCATCAAATGCTTTCAAATAAGTGGCAGGATTGCTTCGCGATGATTTACCGATAGGGTTCTGGTCAACCATCTCCACGCCTGAAATCAAATTCAAATCGCCTTCAAGCGAAGCGAATGTGCCGGGAGCATCAACATTCTCGCCAAAATGACGCGCAAGCGCCCGAAATAAAATATCATCAACAAGGGTAGATTTACCCGAACCGCTAACGCCAGTCACCACTGTCATCACTCCCAATGGAAATTTCACATCAATCCCTTTCAGGTTGTTTTCAGCAGCGCCCTTCACCCAAATGTAATTGCTCCACTTTCGGCGCGAGGTGGGCACAGGAATTTTCAAAACGCCAGTAAGATATTTTGTGGTGTAGCTATTGTCAGCCGACACGAGCGAAGCCACTTCGCCTTGATATACAATATTGCCGCCTTTGCGCCCTGCTTCCGGACCCACATCTATTAAATAATCGGCAGCTCTTATGATTTCCTCATCATGCTCCACCACCACCACGGTGTTACCTGCCTTTTGAAGCATTCGGAGCACATTAATTAGGCGCGCTGTGTCGCGTGAATGCAAACCAATACTTGGCTCATCTAATATATATATACTGCCCACGAGCGTACTGCCCAATGATGTAGCCAAATTAATACGCTGACTTTCGCCACCCGACAGCGACGACGACAGGCGGTCGAGCGTGAGATAACCCAAGCCCACTTCGTTCAGATACGACAAGCGATTATTGATTTCCTCAAGTAATCGTTTTGCCACAATTCGCTCTGAATCGTCAAGCTGTATGTGCTTGAACCATTCCGCCAAGTCACGCACCGGCATTGCCACGAGGTCGTGAATGGTTTTACCACTCACTTTCACAAACGAAGCCTCTGGCTTCAATCTGCTGCCCCCACACACTGGGCAAGTGGTCTTGCCACGATAGCGAGCGAGCATCACACGATACTGGATATTGTATGACTTGCTTTTCACCCATTCAAAGAATCCGTCAATGCCGGGGAATCCGTTGAAACCGTGCCAAAGTAAATCTTTCTGCTCTTGAGAGAGTCGGTAGTATTCCCTGTGAATCGGGAAATTGACAGTAGAAGCCGCATGAATAAATTCCCTTTTCCATTCGCTCATCACCTGACCACGCCAGCACATCACCGCATCTTCATACACCGAGAGCGTCTTGTTAGGCACCACCAAATTCTCATCAATGCCCACAACCTTACCAAAGCCCTCACATTCTGGACAAGCACCGATAGGATTATTGAAATTGAACATCAAGTCAGAGGGTTCTTGAAATTGGATGCCGTCGGCTTCGAAACGCTTTGAGAATATTTGCTCGGCAACGCTTCCATCAGCATTCCACACTTTTATCACACACTCCTCGCGACCTTCGTAAAAAGCAGTCTGCAAAGAGTCTAATATACGCATATCGTCCTCCTTGTTGTTCGTTACAGCCACACGGTCGATGAGCAATCGATATGAATCAGCATCAGCCGGATCATTGGCTTTCACATCGGCAATTTGGAAAAATCTGCCGTCTTTCTCCAATCGGGAATATCCACCTTTTATCAGCACGTCGAGTTGCTCGTCGAAAGTTCTGCCTTCAGGCAAAACGATTTCTGTGAGGATGGCAATCCTTGTGCCCTCCGGAAACGAATGAATGTAATTCAACACATCTTCAGAAGTGTGCTTTTTCACCAATTCGCCAGAAATAGGGGAGTAGGTCTTGCCCACACGAGAGAACAGCATTCTCAAATAGTCGTAAAGCTCGGTGGATGTGCCCACGGTGCTACGCGAGTTTCGTGTATTCACCTTTTGCTCAATGGCAATGGCTGGTGGAAGCCCTTTGATAAAATCACAATCAGGCTTCGACATACGACCCAAAAACTGGCGAGCGTATGACGACAGACTCTCCACATAACGTCGTTGTCCTTCGGCATAGAGCGTGTCGAAAGCCAGCGATGATTTGCCAGAGCCGGAAAGCCCGGTAATAACAACAAACTTATTGCGTGGAATACGCACATCCACATTTTTCAGATTGTTGACGCGCGCTCCTTTTATAATAATATCGGTAGATGTCATTTGATTTCTAATAATAGCACAAAATTACACATTATGCCTCATAAAAAAAAGTTGGCGTGTACCCACAAATGCTAATAATCTTAAATTTTAACGCAAAATTTTGGAAATACAAAAAACAATTTCTAATTTTATACCACGAAAGGCGAGGGTTTGCCATTCAAAACATTAATGAAACTATTATTAATCAAAAACACTGTATAATTATGAAACCTATCAACATTGTTATGGCTGTGGTTGGCGGTGTAGTTGCTGGTGCAGCTGTGGGCTTATTGTTTGCCCCCGACAAGGGTTCCAACACCCGTACAAAAATCGCCGATGCTGTGAAAAAAGCAGGCATCAAACTCAATCCTAAGAAAATGGACGAGCTTGTTGACGACATTACTGAAGAAATTGAAAAAGAACTCTAAAACAATTCACCACTATGAAATCGTTAATATATTCATTCCTGGGTGGTGCGCTCGTGGGCTGCGCAATCGCCATTCTGTTCGCTCCTGAAAAAGGTGAGGACACTCGCAAACGCATCAAAGACTTGCTGAAGAAAAAAGGCATAGACTTCACCGACGACGAAGTAGAGCGCCTCGTTGACCAAATCAGCGCACAAATCGAACAATAATCAAAAGTTGTTCTATCGATAACACATACCTGACGCGACGGCAGCTTCGTGATGCTGTCGCGTCAAAAATTTAAACAAAAAGCACTATGGCTGAAGTTGATTACAAATCTCTTTTTAACCAGGCAAAGGTTTTCATATCGTCGAAATTCGACTATTCAAAACTCACCCTTGCCGAAAAGCTGTCGATTATCTTGGTGCAAATCGCAATCTTTGCCATTGCGTTGCTCATCGGATTCAGCATACTGATGTTCCTGTCGTTTGCGCTGGTGAACACCCTGAGCAAAGCCACCGACAGTCCTGCGCTGTCGTACCTTATCGTGGCTGGCATTTGGGCACTCATCTGTTTGCTGATATTCACTTTCAAGACGGTGCTGATTGTAAATCCAATCACAAGATTTGTAACCAAACTAATGTTTAACAACCCCCAAGACGAAAACAAATAGCAAATGAGTATGGAACAGACTAACCAGTGGAAGGGATACACTTTAGAAGAATTGCGCATGAAAAGGGCAAAGGCTCTCGTCATGGCAGAAGTGAGCAAATCCCAACTCATATCGGCTTACAAAATGGCTAAAAGCCAGACCAGCAACCATGGCGTGCGCGCATTGCTATTCAACAACAACGTGCTGAAGGGTTTGAAAACCACCGACTACTTGATACTCGGCGCCAAGACCACTATGCTGGGCTACAGACTTTGGAAAAAGTTCAAAAAATAGCACACCATTTTTATTCATTTTTTAATTTAACCACTACTTTTTCTAAGAAAAATGCAAATTTTCAAATTATTTGATATATATTTGCATTGTAATTCACCAATTAAACAAACACTCACAATTTAAAATAAAGAGCCTATCGACAAACATCTACCTATTTAACAACAAAATAGATTAGTGATGATGACACTCAAAGAGAAAAGCGACGAACGCTTAATCGCTTTATATGTTGATGGCAATAACGATGCTTTTGACGTGCTGATTGACCGCCATAAAGATCGTGTCTATTCATATATTTTACATTTTGTCAAAAATCCAGAATTGGCCGACGATATCTTTCAAGAGACGTTCGTCAAAGCAATTATGACTATAAAGCAGAATCGATACGTGGAGAACGGACGATTCTCGGCATGGATCACACGCATTGCCCACAATCTCGTATTCGACCATTTCAGAAAAGAGAAGTCGGAAAACTTGCAATCCACCGATGCCAGCGAAATAGATATTCTCAACCGCAAAGAGTTGAGCGAATCCACTGTGGAGGATTACTTGATTTCGACGCAAATCGAAACCGACATTCACCGCCTGATTATGGCTCTGCCCGACAACCAAAGGGAAGTGCTGCAAATGCGCTACTTTAAGGAAATGAGTTTCAAAGAAATTGCCAGCATGACAAATGTCAGTATCAACACCGCGCTTGGCAGAATGAGATATGCCATTTTGAACATGCGAAAGATGGCTGAGGACAATCACATGACACTCTCGCTATAAGTAAATAGCTCATATCATAATCAAGGAGATTCCGTTTTGGCACAAATCTGGATGCCAAAGCGGAATTTCTGACTATATTGGCACACAATTTGCATAGAAAAAGGATATAACAAACTCTGAAACCCCAATTATTTGACACCATTATCTTTATATGGCGAAAAAAATCGCCTCCAAATTTGCCTATTGAGCAGATTGGTAGTAATTTTGTAGGCTAATTGGCAACAATACAACGAAATAAAAATAAAATATAAATAACAAACACTTTATCACAAAAGATGAACGTTACATTTGACAAACAAGGAAATGTGAATGGAGTTCTTTCCATCGCAATCAAAGAAGAAGATTATCAAGCAGAAGTTAAAAAAGAATTGAACAACATTGGCAGAAAGCACCCAGTGAAGGGCTTCCGTCCAGGTCACGTTCCAGCAGGTTTATTGAAGAAAATGTTCGGTACCGATGTTCTCGCACAAGTTGTGGAACGCCAAGTGGGCCGCGCATTAAGCAATTATATCGTTGAGAACAAACTCGACGTTCTCGGCGAACCAATGATTTCTGAAGACACTAAAGTTGACTTCACAAAAGACACTGAATTTGACTTCAAGTTCGAACTCGGTCTTGCTCCTGAATTTGAAATCAAGCTCGACAAGCGTGTGAAGATTCCATACTATACCATCGAAGTGAGCCAAGATATGATCGACAAGCAAACCGATACTTTCAAAAAGCGTTTCGGCAAGCAAGTTCCTGGCGAAGCTGTGGTTGAAGACGCTCTCGTAAAGGGTGAAATGATCGAGCTCAACGCTGATGGCACACAGAAGGAAGACGGTTTGAAGGTTGAAAAGACTATCTTCTCTCCACAATATATGAAGAACGACGATGAAAAGGCTAAATTCATCGGCGCTAAGGTTGGCGACTTGGTGGTTTACAACCCATTCAAGGCCACTGAAGGCAATGTTACCGAACTCGCATCACTTCTCAATGTGGACAAGGAACAAGCTAACAACGAAAGCGACTTCCAATTCCTCGTTAACGAAATTCTTGTGAACCAAGATGCAGAAATGAACCAAGAGTTCTTCGACAACGTGCTCGGTAAGGACGTGGCTAAGAGCGTAGAAGAATACACCGAAAAGGTGAAGGAAATGATTAGCGCTCAATTGAAGAACGACAGCAACTACCGCTTCACTATCGATGCAGAACGCGTGCTTCGCAAGAAAGCTGGCGACCTCGAACTCCCTGATGAATTCCTCAAGAAATTCTTGGCAGCCCGCAGCAAAGAAGAAAATGCAGCTCAAAAGGTAGAAGAAGACTACGAAAAGACTCGCGCTCAAATCCAATGGCAGCTCATCAAGGAGAAAGTGGCTCGCAACTACGACATCAAGGTTGAAGAAGAAGATATGCTCCGCCTTGCTCGCTTCTACGCTGCACAACAATTCGCACAATACGGAATGTCGAACCTTCCTGAAGACGTGATTGAAAAATATGCACAAGAATTGCTCAAGAAAGACGACGTGAAGAGCGATATCCAAAACCGCGCATTCGAAGATAAGGTGTATGCCGCTATCCAAGACGCAGTTGGTATCGACGAAAAGACTGTGAGCGTTGAAGATTTCAACAAGCTTTTTGAAGCCGCAAAATAATCTCTTGACAATATATTATTAAGAGTATGTTTTGGTTCCGCTTTTAAATTTTGAATGTCAAAATAATTCGAAGCCAAAACAACAACACATATCGAGAGCGGCTGTCACAATGCAGAGCCGCTCTCGGTTTTATAAATCACAAATCGTTCACAAACACTAAATCAAAACAACATGAATAACGATTTCAGAAAATTTGCAGTTCACCACCTCGGCATGAACGGACTGGCACTTGACCAATACACCAGCCAAGTGAGCGACAGCTACATCTCTCCAACCATCATTGAAGAGCGCAAACTCAATGTGGCTCAAATGGACGTGTTCTCTCGCCTGATGATGGACCGCATCATCTTTTTGGGCACACAAGTTGACGACTATACTGCCAATGTGATTCAGGCTCAACTCCTTTATTTAGACTCTTCTGAGCCAGGAAAAGATGTGTCAATCTACATCAATTCTCCTGGTGGCTCTGTTTATGCAGGTCTCGGCATCTACGACACTATGCAATACATTCAAAGTGATGTATCTACTATCTGCACCGGTATGGCTGCATCAATGGCGGCTGTGCTTCTCGTGGCTGGCGCTAAAGACAAGAGATTTGCACTCAAGCACTCACGCGTGATGATTCACCAACCAATGGGTGGCATTCAAGGACAGGCTTCCGACATTGAAATCACATCTCGCGAAATTTTGAAACTCAAAAAAGAACTCTACACCATCATCAGCGAGCACTCTGGCCAACCTTACGACAAGGTGTACCAAGACAGCGACCGCGACTACTGGATGACAGCCCAAGAGGCTGTGGATTACGGTATGATTGACCGAGTTCTCGAAAAAAGCAAATAATATACTGAATGGCAAAAAAGACGGAACAAGGGCTTAGATGCAGTTTTTGTGGCAGACTTGAAAGCGAGGTAGAACTGCTGATGCCTGGTATGAACGGTTGCATTTGTAACGAATGTGCCGAGCGTGCCGACCAGCTGGCTAAGGAATACCTCGACAAGATGTACAAGACCGAAAGCCCCGATATCGACTTCAAAACTCTCCCTAAGCCAAACGAAATCAAAGAGTATCTCGACGAATACGTTATCGGTCAAGACGACGCGAAGAAATATCTTTCGGTGGCTGTTTACAACCACTACAAGCGATTGGTTCAGGAAAAGACCGATGATGATGTGGAAATCGAGAAGTCGAACATCATTATCGTTGGCCCTACAGGCACTGGCAAAACACTTCTTGCAAAAACCATTGCAAAGCTCTTGAAAGTGCCTTTCGCAATCGTTGATGCCACTGTGCTTACCGAGGCTGGTTATGTGGGCGAGGACATCGAGAGCCTTCTGGTGCGCCTTCTTCAGGCTTGCGACTACAACTTGAAGGAAGCCGAAAGGGGTATCGTGTTTATTGATGAGATTGACAAAATTGCAAGAAAGGGCGACAATCCTTCCATCACTCGCGACGTGAGTGGTGAAGGTGTTCAGCAAGGTCTGTTGAAACTTTTAGAAGGTTCTGTTGTGAATGTGCCACCACAAGGCGGACGCAAGCACCCTGAACAAAAGTTGATTCCTGTCGACACCAAAAACATCCTGTTTATCTGCGGTGGTGCCTTCGAAGGCATTGAGCGCAAGATTGCTCAGCGCCTCAACACACAGGTTGTGGGCTTCGGAACCGACAGCAAGTTCCGCCGCTTGGAACAAAACCGCCTGTTGCACTTCGTGGCTCCACAAGACCTTCGCTCGTTCGGTCTGATTCCTGAAATCATTGGCCGTCTGCCAGTGCTCACCAACTTGGAACCACTCGACAACGAAGCATTGCGCCGCATTCTTACTGAGCCTAAAAACGCTATCACCAAGCAATACGAAAAGCTCTTTAAGATGGACGGTGTGAAACTGGAAGTCGAAGACAGCGTGCTCGACTACATCGTGAGCAAAGCTGTGGAATACAAACTCGGTGCCCGCGGTCTTCGCTCTCTGTTCGAGACCATCATGACTGAAGCCATGTACGAGGTGCCATCATCGAAGGTGAAGAAGTACACTGTGACGCTCGATTACGCCAAAGAGCAGCTTGAAAAGTCAAATTTTGAAATATTAAAGGACGCAAAATAACGTTTTTTAACGAAAATCCATTTTATGGGGCAAACAAATCGCAAAAAAATTTGTTTGCCCCATTCTATTTTATTAAATTTGTGTTGTAATAAAGCCTTTTTACCAAAATCACTATGCCTGATATTAAAAAAGTCACAGAAGAATTAAAAAAGCATTTTGGGTTCGACACCTTCAAAGGAAACCAAGAAGAGATTATTCTTAACCTCCTTTCCGAAAACGACTCATTTGTTTTGATGCCAACTGGCGGAGGAAAATCACTATGCTACCAGCTTCCCTCATTAATGATGGAAGGAACCGCTATTGTCATATCACCACTTATCGCATTGATGAAGAACCAAGTTGACGCAATGCGACATTTCAGTGAAGACGACAGTATAGCCCACTTCCTAAATTCCACACTCAACCGTCAGGCAATCGACCAGGTGAAAGAAGATGTGTATTCAGGCAAAACCAAACTCCTCTACGTTGCTCCCGAATCGTTCACAAAGAAAGAGAACATCGAGTTTCTCAGAAGTGTGAAAATCTCGTTCTACGCAGTAGACGAGGCACACTGTATCTCGGAGTGGGGGCATGATTTCCGCACAGAATATAGAAATATCCGACAAAACATTGAGCAGATTGGCAGAAGACCAATCATTGCGCTCACCGCCACAGCCACGCCAAAGGTTCAGCACGACATTATGAAGAACCTCGACATTGCCGATGGCAAGGTGTTTAAGTCGTCGTTCAACCGCCCGAACCTTTACTACGAGGTGCGGCCAAAAACCGAGAATGTGGACAAGGAGATTATCCGCTTCATCAAAAGCATGAAGGGGAAATCGGGCATCATCTACTGTCTGAGTAGAAAAAAGGTGGAAGAATTGGCTGAATTGCTCAATGTGAACGACATCAAGGCGCTCCCTTACCATGCAGGCATGGAAAGTGCTGTGAGGTCGGAGAATCAAGATAAGTTTCTGAAAGACGATGTGCAGGTGATTGTTGCCACAATCGCTTTTGGTATGGGCATCGACAAGCCAGACGTGAGATTCGTTATCCACTACGACATTCCCAAGAGTCTGGAAGGCTACTATCAGGAAACCGGACGCGCTGGCCGCGACGGAGGAGAGGGCAGAAGCATCACATTCTATGCCAAGAAGGATTTGCTGAAATTGCAGAAGTTCATTCAAGGCAAACCCGTAAGCGAGCAAGAGATAGGCAAGCTGCTCCTTGCCGAGACTGCCCAATATGCAGAATCGTCGATTTGCCGCCGAAAAACGCTGCTCAAATACTTTGGCGAGGACTATACTGAGCCCAACTGTAAATGTTGCGACAACTGCCTTTTCCCCAAAAAGCAAGAAAACGCAAGCGAGGAGCTACGCGCACTGCTCGAAGCCATTCTGGTGCTGAAAGGTAAATACAAACCCAACGACATCATCAACTTCGTGTTGGGCATAAAGACGAAAGAAATCGTAGAATTTAAGCTCGACACCTACGATGAGTTTGGTGCCATCACTAACCGTGACGACAAATTCCTCAAAACTGTCATCTACCAAGCTCGCGTGTATGGCTATATTGAGAGCGACATCGACAACAACCGCATATTGCGAGTGACGCAGAAGGGACTGGACTTCCTTAAAAGTAAAGAGAAATTCCACATCGTTCTCGACAGAGATTTCTCCGAAACGGAAAATGTGGCAATTCTCAACACCACCGCAAATGTGCTTGACCCACAGTTGCACCACATTCTCACAGATTTGAGAAAGAAAATATCCGACAAACTCAACGTGCCGCCTTACGTGGTTTTCCAAGAGCCCACGCTGGAAGATATGTGTACATTCTATCCCATCACCCTCGATGAGTTGAAGACCATGAAGGGAGTGGGAGAGGGCAAAGCGAAGCGATATGGCAAGGAGTTTGTTGATGTCATCAAGAAATATGTGGAAGAGAACGACATTGAGCGTCCAGAGGATATCCGCGTTCGTTCTAAAGCCAACAAGAGCAAGCTGAAAATCAGCATCATTAAAGCTATCGACCACAAAGTGGACCTTGATTCCATTGCGGAATCCGACCACTTGTCGTTCGATGAGTTGCTGGAAGAACTTGAAGCTATCGTATATTCTGGCACGAAGCTCAACATCAACTACTATCTGAACGAAATAATGGACGATGACCGCGTTGACGACATTTTCCAATACTTTATGGAAAGCGAAACCGACAACATGCACGAAGCCCTCGAAGAGTTAGGTTCGGAATATACGGAAGAAGAAATCAGACTGGTGCGCATCAAATTCACCAGCGAACTGGCTAACTAACAAAGCCATTCACTCCTATCATATAATATATGTGCGCACAAACCAAATCAGGCAAAATCATCTTTTAAGAATTTTTTGCCTGATTTTTTTGTGAAAAGCCATTAAAAAATAGTAATTTTGTGTGCAATAAGTGAGCAAGTACTTATTAGTACGCATTATCTCTTAGGGAATTATTTAAACTCAAAATATATGTCATTTATTGCAGATCGTGTAAAAATGGACGGACTCACCTTTGATGATGTCCTGCTGATTCCAGCGTATTCTGAAGTATTACCCAAAGATGTAAATCTTCAAACCAAGTTCTCCCGTAACATCACCCTTAATGTTCCGCTGATTTCCGCAGCGATGGACACCGTAACTGAAGCGGAATTAGCTATTGCTATTGCTCGCGAAGGCGGTATTGGTGTGATTCACAAAAACATGAGCATTGAGGAGCAAGCGCGCCAAGTGCACACCGTGAAACGTGCAGAAAACGGTATGATTTACGATCCTGTGACCATCAAGCGTGGCTCAAGGGTAATCGATGCACTCAACATCATGAGTGAGTACCATATCGGCGGTATTCCCGTAGTTGACGAAAACAAGAAACTTGTGGGTATCGTCACCAACCGCGACTTGCGATTTGAAAAGAATGTGGAACGCAAAATCGACGAGGTGATGACAAGCGACCATTTGGTGACCACTTCTTCATCAACCAACCTTGACGAGGCTGCCGACATTCTCCAAACTCACAAAATTGAAAAACTCCCTGTAGTTGACAAAGATGGTAAACTCATCGGTTTGGTCACCTACAAAGATATCACCAAGGCTAAAGACAAACCAAACGCTTGCAAGGACGCTCTCGGCCGTCTGCGTGTAGCTGCCGGTATTGGCGTGACTGGCGACAGCCTCAAGAGAGCTGAAGCGCTTGTTGAAGCAGGCGTTGACGCTATCGTTATCGACACTGCTCACGGTCACACTAAGGGTGTAGTAGAAGTTCTTCAACAAGTGAAGCGCTCTTTCCCACAAATCGATGTGGTGGTGGGTAATATCGCTACTGGCGAAGCAGCTAAGTACCTCGTGGAAAATGGTGCCGACGGTGTGAAAGTGGGTATCGGTCCTGGTTCCATCTGCACCACCCGTATTATTGCCGGCATCGGTGTTCCTCAATTAAGCGCTGTTTACGATGTGGCTAAAGCCCTCGAAGGAACTGGCGTTCCATTGATTGCCGATGGTGGTATCCGCTATTCTGGCGACATCGTGAAGGCTCTCGCTGCTGGCGCATACTCTGTGATGCTCGGTGGTATGTTTGCAGGTGTGGAGGAATCTCCTGGCGACACCATCATCTTCAACGGCAGAAAGTACAAATCATATCGTGGCATGGGTTCGCTCGAAGCTATGGAAAAAGGTTCAAAAGACCGTTATTTCCAAAACAATGTCACCGACAGCAAGAAGCTCGTTCCAGAAGGTATTGCAGCTCGCGTGCCATACAAGGGCACTCTTTACGAAGTGGCATATCAAATGCTCGGCGGTCTGCGTGCTGGTATGGGGTATTGCGGTGCTGAAAACATCGAGAAACTGCATCAGGCTCAATTCGTTAAGATTACAAATGCAGGTGTAGCAGAAAGCCACCCACACGATGTGGCAATCACCAGCGAAGCTCCTAACTACAGCCGCGGATAATTATAATCGATTCAGAGTTTTGATTTGATTTACAATAATCGGAACAAAATTTCGTTATTATTTCTATAATGACAAATTGAATTAATTTTAAAACTATGAAAATTAAATTGATGATTGGTGCACTCATAGGTGGCGTTTGCCTGGCTTTTGCAGCAAAAGACCCTGTGTTGATGACCATTAACGGAAAGGACATTCATCTCTCGGAGTTTGAATATCTATACAAGAAGAACAACCAGCAGCAAGTAGAGAAAGAAACTCTCGACCAGTATGTTGACCGCTTTGTTACCTACAAGCAAAAAGTGGCTGACGCTGAAGCTGAAGGAGTTGACACTCTCAAATCTTTCTTGGCAGAGTACAACGGCTACAAGGAAGGCATGGTTAAGGATTTCCTCGAAGACACCACTGTGAATGTGCGTCTTGAAAAAGAAGCATACGAAAGAATGAAGACCAATGTGGACCTCGACCACATCATGCTTCCGCTCGGCAAGGACGCTAAGGAAAACAAAGAGATTCTTGCACGCCTCGACAGCATTCGTACATGTGTAATCAAGGGCGAAGACTGGGGCGAACTCGCAAAGAAGTTCTCTATCGACCCAGCAGTTACACACAATGCAGGTCACTACGGTTACACCGCATCTGGCGTTTACCCTTACGGTTGGGAAATGGTGGCTTACACCACTCCAATCGGTCAGATTAGCAAGCCTTTCCGCACCGACTTCGGTAACCACCTGATTCGTGTAAACGGCAAGCGTCAAGACCCAGGTCAAGTGGAAGTAGAGCACATCATGCTTATGACCCGCAACCTCGACGACTCTGCTAAGGCTGTGGTTAAAGCAAGAATTGAAGAAATTTACGATTCAGTGAAGAACGGTGCCGACTTCGAGAAAATGGCTAAGAAGTACAGCGAAGACAAGGGTTCTGCCCGTCATGGTGGCAAATTGCCTTGGTTCGGCGTGAACAGAATGGTTCCTGCTTTTGAAAAGGTGTCGTTCGAACTTGAAGACGGTCAAATTTCCGAGCCTTTTGAATCACAATACGGCTATCACATCGTAAAGAAGCTTGGCCACAAGGGCATTCCTTCATTTGAAGAGGCGTTGCCATCAATCAAGCGCGCAATCGCTTACGATGAACGCAGCCAAATGGCTCGCAATCAAAAATTGGAAGAAATTAAGAAGTTGTACAACTACAAGAACAACGACGCAAAATTCCGCTCTTACCTCATTAAAGAGTTGAAGAAGCATGGTCAATACGACTCTGCTTTTGTGAGCGATGTGCTTGCTAAGTCAAACTTCGTGATTTTCACTTACGCCAAGACCAAAGTGCCTGCATCAGTTCTCGCAAAAAGAGTTAATCCTAAAGCTAAGTACGACATCGAATCAGCAGCTGGCAACATTGCTGCCCAAATCGAGCCATACGCAAGCAAGGAAATTATGCAATACTACATCGACAATCTGATTAATGACAACGCAGAATACCGCAATCTCATTAACGAATATCGCGACGGTATGCTCTTGTTTGAAATCAGCAACAAGAAGGTGTGGGACGGCGCCGCAAAAGACACTACTGGTTTGAAGAACTACTTTGAGGCACACCGCGAGAAATACAACTGGACAAAACCCCACTTCAAGGGCATCATTCTCTCTGCAAAAAGCGATTCTATCGCTCAAGCAGTGAAGGCTATGATTCCTACACTCGGAAAAGACACTTTGACCACCACTCTGCACAAGACATTCTCAAGCAACATCAAGATGGAAAGAATGCTCTTTGCACAAGGTGAAAACGAGTTGGTGGATTCAGTGGTATTCAAAGGCACAGAAAAGACTGGCAATGAGAAATATCCTATCGCATTTGTTCTCGAAGGCGGTGTAATTGACCAGCCAGAAGGCGTTGCCGATGTGAAAGGCCTCGTAACTTCCGATTATCAGGACGAGCTTGAAAAAGCTTGGCTCAGCGAACTCAAAAAGAAGTATCCAGCCAAGATCAACAAGAATGTTTTGAAACTTGTAAAGCCATAAGAACCACTAAGTTTCTAACATGAATATTAAATCTCTTTATCGCATCACCACGATAAAGAGATTTTTTTATATCCACATTGCGCAAAATCGGTTATTCTTTTAATGATAATTAAAATAATTTGTTTTGCTATGTGATGAAATTTTATGAAATTTGCATTTAATTTATATGCCGTAGTAGCGGCTTATAAGCATCATAAAACAGATTATTAACAAAAAAACGATAACAGTGAAATTAAGACTCCTTACAATTAGCCTATTTTTGACAGCGATGGGCTATCTGATGACTGCACAAAACAATATCGCTGAAGAAGTGGCATGGATTGTCGGTGACGAAGCTATCTACAAATCTGATATTGAAGAGCAATATCAGCAACTTCAATACGAACGCACTCCCATTGACGGTAATCCATATTGCGTGATTCCTGAACAAATAGCCATTGACAAGCTTTTTTTGCATCAAGCAAAAATCGACACAATAGAAGTGCCCAATTCCACTGTACAGCAAAGTGTGGACGCGCGTATCAACTATTTCATCGCTAATCTTGGCTCAAAGGAGAAAGTTGAAGAATATTTCCGAAAACCAATTCCTGAAATCCGCGAACAACTGATGAACACCGTTCGTGACCAATACACTATTCAGCAGGTGCAAAGCAGCCTCACTAAAAATGTGAAGGCCACACCTTCTGACGTGCGCAAATTCTACAACTCTATTCCAAAAGATTCACTTCCTCTCATTCAAAAGCAGGTGGAGGTGGAAATCATCACCATCAACCCAATCATTCCACAGCAGGAAATCGACGAGGTGAAGTCACGTCTGCGCGATTACGCACAGCGCGTCAATAATGGTGAAAGCGATTTCTCAACTCTTGCTCTTCTTTACTCGGAAGACGGCTCTGCAATGAGTGGCGGTGAAATTGGTTTCAAGAGCCGCAACGACCTTGTTCCTGAATATGCAAATGTGGCTTTCAACCTCAACGACCCTAAGAAGGTGAGCAAGATTGTTGAAACAGAATTTGGCTATCACATCATTCAACTGATTGAAAAGCGTGGCGACCGCATCAACACGCGCCACATACTTCTCAAGCCAAAGGTGAATCAAAAAGACCTCGATTCTGCCGTGGTGAAGCTCGACTCTCTCCGCAAAGATATTCTCGCAAATAAATACACATTTGAGCAAGCCGCTCTCTATGTGTCGCAAGATAAGGACTCTCGCAACAACAAGGGCTTGATGATGAATCCACAAACCCACACCACTCTCTTTGAGATGGCCGACCTGCCTGATGAAATTGGCAAGGTGGTGGACAAACTTCAAGTTGGTGAAATTTCAGAACCTTTCATAGCAATCAACAAAAGCAACAACCGCCAGCAAGTGGCAATGGTGAAGCTCGTGAGAAGAATTGAGGCACACAAAGCCGACCTCGCTGAAGACTTCCAAGTGCTTAAAGACATGTATGAGAATAAGCGAAAAGCTGAAATCATTGATGAATGGGTGAAGGAAAAACAGAAAAAGACTTACGTTCACATCAGCGAAGGCTGGCGTAACTGTGAATTTAAATACAACTGGAGAAAACAATAAACTGATATAGGTGAACAAAAATCCACATATCTCACAATCAGGGCATAAGGCTGCAAAATGCATCTTATGCCTTTTGACTCTTTTTATCGGCATATATGCTTTTGAAACTTTTGCTCAAAAAAGAACACACAAGAGCGTAAAGAAGTTTGAGCCGGAAATTCCAGAAGCCAACAGATACCAAGCCAACAAGGTGTTTTTGGAACGTGCCGACTCTATGCTTTCAGCACCCGTAAAGAATCCATTGGAATCCTACATTCTTTTGATGGGCAACATTGAATTTTCGAGAGGGGATATGCACCTGTATTGCGACAGCGCACACTATTACGACCAAATCAATTCAATCGACGCTTTCGGCAATGTGAGAATGGAGCGCGCCGACAATTTAAGCGGCAGAGCCGACCAACTTCACTACGACGGTAGAAAAGAGGTGATGAACCTGATTGGCAACGTGAGCATCACTAAAGATAATCGCACGCTCACCAGTCAAGCTATCGACTATTACGTGCCAAGCAATACCGGCAAATACACCTCCAACGGTAGGTTGGAAGACCCGAAAAACGTACTCACATCCATTGTGGGTGAATACAATTTCAACACCGACAATGCCGTGTTTACCAACAATGTGGATTTGGTGAACAGCCGCGACAATTATGTGATTCATACCAACAAGCTTCTTTACAACACCCGAACAAATATTGCGAAACTGGTGGAAGAGGCAGAAATCACTTCCGATGAAAACAAAATCATCACATCGAATGGCGATTACAACACTGCTACCGAAAAAGCCAACCTTTATGTGAAAAATGGGGTGCAACCAAAACTCTTTGCAAAGGACGACCGCACACTTGAAGGCGACAGCATACATTACGACAGGCACACTGGCGAGGGTACTGCAATTGGCAATGTGACGGTGAACGACCCAAAGCACCACGCAATTCTCACTGGTGGATATGGCTATCACAACGAGACCACCCATGTGAGCTACGCCACAGACAAGGCGTTGGCACGCATCTACAATAAGGAGAATGCCAAAACTGGCGAGCGCTCCGACACTTTGTTCTTCCACGGCGACACCATCACCACAATCCAAGAGCCCGACAAAAACAGGGTGCTGACTGCTACTGGTGGCGTGAAATTCTATCGTAAGGACGTGCAAGGCATTTGCGGTCACCTCTCGTTTGCGCAGCGCGACTCTATCCTCAACCTCTACAACCACCCTGTGGTATGGAGTGGCGAACGCCAAATTTCGAGCGACAACGAAATCAACGTGCACATGCGCGACAGCAGCTCGGTGGATTGGGCTACCATTCCCAACAAGGGCTTGATTGTGGAGCACCTCGGAGAAATCTACTATAATCAAATCTATGGTAAATATCTGAAAGCGTATTTTGAGAAAGTTACCGATTATTACGACGATGGCACCGAATCCTCCAGAAACGAACTTCGCCACGCCGACATCGTGGGAAATGTGAAAACGCTTTTCTTCCCGATGGAGAACGATTCCACTTACAATAAATGCGTGAGAACTGAAAGCGGTTTCCTGTCGCTCGACTTAAAAGAAAAGCAGGAGGTGGAGAAAGTGAAGATGTGGCCAGAAGTGAGTGGCACAGTCATTCCGCTTTACCTTGCACGAAAGTCGCAACTCAAACTTGACGAATATCAATGGTTCGACGACTTGCGTCCAAAAAGTCCCTACGAGGTGCTGAATATTTCTGAAATGATGCGCGAAATGATTAGCCAGCCCTACGAAATACTCAAACCTAAAGTGGAAGAGCAACCAAAGGACGACGATAAATACGAAGACAACAACACACAAGAAACAAAATCTTTACCCGTAAACAATGAGTGATATTATAAAATTACTTCCAGATTCAGTAGCAAACCAAATTGCGGCAGGTGAGGTGATACAGCGCCCAGCCTCTGTGATTAAGGAGCTTGTGGAAAATGCCATCGACGCAGGAGCCACAAGCATTCAAATCGTGTTGAAAGATGCAGGAAGAACACTCATACAAGTGATTGACAACGGTAAGGGTATGAGCGATACCGATGCCCGATTGGCATTCGAGCGTCACAGCACATCGAAAATCTCGAAAGCAGAAGACCTGTTCTCTCTGCAAACGATGGGATTCCGTGGCGAGGCATTGGCATCAATAGCGGCAATCGCACAGGTGGAACTCCGCACAAGGGCTAAAGGAGCACAACTTGGCACAAAAATTATGATTAACGCATCTAAATGCGAAAGTCAAGAACCGGATATGTGCCCCGAAGGTTCCAACTTCATGATTAAAAACATCTTCTTCAACGTGCCTGCACGCAGAAAGTTCTTGAAGAGCAATCAGGTGGAACTGAGCAATATCATTAAGGAATACGAGAAATTGGCTTTGGTGAACCACCATGTGGATTTCTCTCTATCCAACAACGACAAATTGCTCAACAAATTTTCTGGAGGGTCGTTTAAGCAACGCATCGCATCGCTGTGGGGAGCCAAAGTTGACCAACAACTTGTTCCGCTCAACACCGACACCTCGCTTGTGCGTATCACCGGTTTCGTAAGCAAGCCTGAAGGCGCACGAAAGCGCAATTTTTTGCAGTTCCTTTTTGTGAACGGCAGATTTATGCGCCATCCTTATTTCCACAAGGCTATCATTTCGAGCTACAGCGAACTTATCCCCGACGATGAACAACCCAACTACTTCCTGAATTTCTCAGTAGATCCAGAAAGTATTGACGTAAATATACACCCCACAAAAACAGAAATCAAATTTGAGAACGAATTGCCTATTTGGCAAATTCTCGCGGCCGCCGTGAAAGAATCGCTCGGACGATTCAGCGCTGTTCCACAAATTGATTTCGACACCATCGATGCACCTGAAATCCCGGCGTTCAACGACCATACCGTGGTTACGGCACCAGAAGATGGCGTTGACCCAACCTACAACCCATTTAAGCCACAAAGCAAAAGCAGTGCTGGTGGTGGATCATCATACCACCCACAGAGCGCAGGCAACTTTGGTGGCTACTCATCCAACCCTCTGCCTGATTGGGAAAAACTCTATCAAAATTTTGAGAAAGGCAAACAGGAAGGCATCGCATCTATTACCGAACAAGATGTGGAGGATTCGTTCTCTGATATCGGAGAAGTGGAGCCAGTGAACAATGGTGTGCAGGCTGAAATCATCACACCCGACATGTCGTCGGCTATGTGTATGCAAATGAAGGGGCGATACATTCTGTCACCCATCAAATCGGGGCTGATGATTGTTGACCAGCACCGCGCTCATGTGAGGGTGCTTTTCGAGCAGTATATCAAGCAACTTGATGCCACCACCATCAGCTCGCAGCGTGTGCTGTTCCCCGAAGTGCTTCAATTAACCACCTCGCAAAATATCATACTCAAGGAGCTGGAACCAGAAATGGAAAAGATTGGTTTCAACCTCGCGCAACTGAGCGGCAACGACTGGTCGATCAACGCTGTGCCAGCAGGTATGGAGAATGTCAACATCAAAGACACCATTCTTCAAGTGATTGACGAGGTGAGCATGGGTGGCACAAGCATCACCACCAAGGTGTATGAGAGCATCGCATTGCGTGTCGCAAAATCTGCCGCCATTCCTTACGGCAAAACGATGCTTCAAGAGGAAATGGACACACTGCTGTCAAAACTCCTGTGTTTGCCAAATCCAAACTACACGCCCGACGGCAAAACGATTATCTCGGTTCTTAGCAATGACCAATTAGAAAAGATGTTTTAATCATGATTGATTTTAAGCGAATAGCAAAAGAGAGCAAATTATATAATTTCCATAGCCATAGCCCTTATTGCGATGGACATGCGCCTATCGAGGACTTCATCAAAGAGGCTATCAAGATGGGCTTCACTCACTATGGCGTGAGCCCACACTCTCCAATCCCATTTTTCTCACCATGCAATATGGCGAAAGAAAAGGTAGGTGACTACTTGGCAGAAATGAATAGGCTGAAAGCACAATATGGTCAGCAAATCCGTATTTTCACCTCTATGGAAATTGACTACCTTGATGATTGGGGACCGTCAATCCCATATTTCCAAGATATGCCTCTTGACTATCGCATCGGTTCTGTTCATTTCATTCCATCGTTTGTGAGCGATGAATATGTGGATATTGATGGCGATTTCGATAATTTCAAGAAGAAGATGGAGCGCTACTTCCACAACGATATTGAGCGTGTGATTCGTTCGTTCTACAAGCAATCAACCGACATGGTGGAGAAAGGTGGTTTCGACATCATCGGGCATTTCGACAAAATCGGGCACAACGGCAGCCTGTTCCAGCCCGGCATCGACCACGAACCTTGGTACAACAAATTGGCGACCGACCTATTTGAAGCCATTATGGATAATGGGCTGATAATTGAAATCAACACAAAGAAATGGATTACCGACCAACGAATGTTCCCACATCAGCAATATTTCAAACTGCTGAAGAAATATGATGTGCCGGTGCTCATCAACAGCGACTCACACTTCCCCGACCTCATCAATTCAGGTCGCCTCGAAGCCATGCAAATGTTACAACAAGCATAAAAAAATAAAAGAAGACCGATTGAAATGTCGGTCTTCTCTTATTTTTATAGGATATTATCTCTAAATCAATCTTTCACATTTGGCGACTGGAGCCCGTAGTGGTATTTCTTATCCAGCACAAGGAGGAATGCCGACACCACAATCGCCATTGCTCCAATAACAGAGAACACCCACATGGCGGCTGTGTAATCAACTACGCCATTCACTGTGTTTTTATCCAGCACGTTACCAATGATGATAGGCACAAGCATCAAACCTATGTTTTGAATATAGTAGATGATTGAATATGCCGAACCTAATTGTTGCTCAGGCACAATCTTTGGCACAGCTGGCCAAAGCACACTTGGCAACAAAGAGAATGCCACACCCAAAATGAGCATCAATGCCACAGCAAGCATACTGGAGTGGAGCGGAAGAGCGAACACCATCAGCACCACAGTGAGCATGGCTGTGCCCAAAATCATAATGCTGGCGCCCTTGCCCACACGATCATAAACACCACCAAAAAGAGGAGTCAAAATAATGGAGGTGAATGGCAATATTGAAGAAATGCCGCCAGCCCATTCAGGACTCACACCATATTTTGAAATCATCAACTTTGTGGCAAAATCGAGGAAAGGATAGAGGGCCGAGTAATACAACATACACAAAAGCGTGATTAACCAAAATCCAGGACTGCGAAGTGTGGTGAGCAAACCTTTAAAGCTGAATTTCTCCACTTTCTTTTCTTCATTGTTGTCGGCATCCGAAGCCTTGTCGAGTTTGCGGTCCATTGCGCAATAAATCAGATAAATCACCACAGCCAAGCCTACGCTGAACAAACCCACGAGAATAGGGGTGGAAAGCTGATAGTATTTTGCCAAGAATGGACCACCAAGCAGTGCTAAAGCCGTGCCAAAACGCGCCAACGCCACTTGAATACCCATTGCCAACGCCATTTCCTTACCAGAGAACCACTTCACAATCACCTTTGAAACGGTGATGCCGCAAAGTTCGTAGCCAATGCCAAATACGGCAAAACCGAATGCCGACATCAGCACTTGGTCCTTCACCATGGTGTGATCGAGTCCGAGCGTAGGGAAAGTGACTTCTGTGGCAGGAACAGGCGACGCTATGGCTATGGCATAGTAGTCGATAGCCGTGCCCACCAGCATCAGCACACACGACAGCATACCTGCAAATCGCACGCCTGTTTTATCGAGAATTACACCGCTCACAAAGAGCATGAGCAAATACACGTTAAAGAAACCACGCGAGCCGATAAACAAGCCAAATTCACTGCTACTCCAGCCGAGGCCGCCTTCAGATTGTGGCAACTCCAGAAAGTATTGAAGTGGCGACATTTCCTTCGCCACCACATAACCCATCATCATCACCACCGACACGATAAAGAGCACCGTCCAGCGGGCGGCAGATGATTCGTTTAATTTTCTGTGAATAGTTTGAGTCATTTCTATAAGAAAATGGGGCATACATCAGTAAAAAACTGAAGAATGTACGCCCCATTATAAGTGTTATTCAATATTACTTAATATTTGGCTCTTCAAGGCCAAGACCTTTCTTCTTGTCAACAACCTTGAGCACAAGACCAAGAATAAGAGCAGCCACGCCCAAGCCGGCAAGCATTACCAGCGGAGCAGTATAGTCGAGTTGGTCTTGGTTAGTCACGCCCTTGTTAGTGGCATCAAGCACCTTACCGATAAGGAGAGGGAAGAGCCACAAACCGATGTTCTGAATCCAGAAAATCAAAGCGTAAGCACTACCAATAATCTTTTCGTCAACCAATTTTGGAACACTTGGCCACAAAGATGCTGGCACGAGCGAGAAGCTGGCGCCAAGCACAAGGATAGTGATGTAAGCCACAATAATACCGCCCACTTCGCTACCCTTGAATGCAGGAAGCACAAAAGCGAAAGTAAGGTGGCAAGCAATCAAAAGAAGCGAGCCAAGCACAAGCATGGTTGCAGCCTTACCCTTGTGGTCAACATAATTGCCCAAAATTGGGGTGATACCCACTGCCAAAAGTGGGAATACGGCAAACACTGTTTCGGCACTCTGACGCATGTAGCCCATATAGCAGAACACTACCAATGCCACAATAGCCGCACCCATCAAACCGTATTTTGCCACTTTGTTCTTAGAGAAGTTGCTTGCAAAAGCACATGCTGCTACCACGAGCATAATCACGTATTGGATAATAGTGATTGTGTTTGAAGCCCAAATTGAAGATGGATCTACTTGATGGAACACAAGGTTGCACTGAAGCATGTTCACCGCATATTTCTGGAATGGGAAAATTGCAGAGTAGTAAAGCACGCAGAGCAATGCCACCAACCAGAAACCGCTATCGGTAAGAATCTTGCCGAGGTCGCTGAGTTTGAATGGATCGTCTTTTTCTTCTGCCTCGCCAGTTTGTGAGTCAAGTTTCTTATCCATGAACGCATACACAATAAACATGATTAAGGCAATCATCAAAAGCACCACGCCAAATGCTACCGAGCGAGAAACCGATACCTCACCACCAAGGCGAGCAAACATTGGTGAGAAAATCATGCAAGTGGCCACACCCAAGCGAGCGAGTGCCATTTCCGAGCCCATTGCGAGTGCCATTTCGCGACCCTTAAACCACTTCACGATACCACGAGAAACGGTGATACCTGCCATTTCCACACCACAGCCGAAAATCATAAAGCCGATAGCGGAGAACTTAGCAGATGCGGGCATTCCTTTATAGAAAGGCGACACGCCCAGTTCATCGAAACCAGGAATATAGTTCAAATGTTCGTTAAACCATACTTCAAGGTTACTTCCTGCAAACATATCAGTAAGCGCATACCAGTTAATGGTAGCACCTACCAGCATCACAGCACCCGACAGAATAGCTGTGAAGCGAACACCCATCTTGTCGAGGATAATACCTGCAAAAATCAAGAAGAACACAAACACATTAAGGAAGGTTTCCGATCCTTGCATCGTACCGAATGCTGTAGAATCCCAACCCTTAGTGTCCCACATCAAGTCTTTAATTGGCGACAAGATGTCCATGAAAATATAGGAGCAGAACATAGCTCCTGCAAGGAGAATCAAAGCAAGCCAACGCAGTACCGCTGAATCTCTCAGAGTTTTTTGTACGTTTTCAGACATGTTTCTATATATATTTAAATTATTATCGGATAAATTTGTGCAAATTTACATAATTCTCGCCAATTTACCCCGATTTTGTTAAGCAAATTTCGCCATAGAACGATATAATGCATATAAAACACTCAATTTCCTGCATCATCTTGCGCATTTCCAAAAAACACACAAATGCGAGCGAGGCAATCCTATGGTGGGGATTGCCTCGCTATTGAGTGATATGCGTTAGGATTAAGCGATGCCTAATTCTTTGCAGATAGTGTCTAATTTTGCGTCAGCCCATTCGTTCTTGGCGTCGTAGTCGGCTGCGCAAGCGAGAGTATCGTGCACTTCGAGGTAAAACTTGATTTTTGGTTCAGTGCCTGAAGGACGGATTGAAACCTTAGTGCCATCTTCGGTGTAGTATTGAAGCACATTAGAGGTGCAAGGCATATCCAACTTGCTAACTTCACCTGTGAGCACATTCTTTTCTTGAAGGAGTTGGTAGTCTCTAATCTTCACTACTGGAGAACCTGCGATTTCCTTTTGTGGGTTTTCGCGGAAGTTCTTCATCATTGCTTGAATTTCTTCAGCACCCGACTTACCCGTGCGAACCACAGAAATACCACGTTCCTTGCTATAGCCATAAGTGGTGTAGATGTCGATGAGCATATCGTTCATGGTCATGCCCTTTTCCTTTGCCCATGCTGCAATTTCTGCCATCAGTGAGATAGCCGAAACAGAGTCCTTATCGCGGCAGAAGTCTTCAGCAAGGAAGCCGTAACTTTCTTCGCCACCACCGAGGTAGCGTGCCTTGCCTTCGTTTTCACGCATCACAGTAGCAATCCACTTGAATCCAGTATAGCAATCGTAGAGTTTCATGTTCTGCTTTTCTGCAATCTTGGCAATCAAGTCGGTGGTAACGATAGTCTTAACGATGTATTCGTTGCCAGTGAGGTTACCGAGTTCTTTATTGCGGGCAAGCAGATAGTAGTGGAAAATGAGTTGGATTTGGTTACCGTTTACCAATTCAAATTTGCCCTTGGTGTTCTTCAAAACCAAACCAATACGGTCGGCATCAGGGTCAGAAGCCATTACGATGTCGGCATCCACTTCTTCAGCCTTCTTGATAGCCATTGCCATAGCAGAGGCGTTTTCAGGGTTTGGAGAATCCACAGTTGGGAAATCGCCGCTCTGAACGTCTTGTTCTGGCACGTGAATAATGTTGCGGAATCCCCAGCGTTCGAGTGAGCGAGGAATCAACACCTTACCGGTACCGTGAATTGGAGTATATACAATCTTCAAATCGCTGTGCTTCTTGATGATTTCTGGGCTCAAAGAAAGTTTTGCAATTTCTTCAATGTATTGGTTGTCGATGTCTTCACCAATAATTTGAATCAATTCAGGATTAGCTTCAAATTTGATTTCAGTCACATCTTTAATGCGGTTCACATAGTCGATAATGTTCACATCGTGTGGAGAAACCACCTGTGCACCATCGTCCCAATATGCCTTGTAACCATTGTATTCCTTTGGGTTGTGAGAAGCAGTGATATTCACACCGCTTTGGCAACCAAGCAAGCGAACTGCGTAAGAAAGTTCTGGAGTAGGGCGGCAATCTTCAAAAAGATACACCTTGATACCGTTGGCAGAGAAAATGTTGGCTACAGTTTCTGCAAACTTACGGCTATTGTTGCGCACGTCGTGACCTACCACCACCTTGATTTGGTCAAGTGTCTTGAACGCATCTTTGAGGTAGTTGGCAAGACCTTGAGTGGCAGCACCCACGGTGTAAATGTTCATGCGGTTTGAGCCAGCGCCCATAATACCACGCAGACCACCAGTGCCAAACTCAAGATTCTTGTAGAACGATTCCACCAAGTCGGTCTTGTCGTCGTTGTCAAGCATTCTCTTAACTTCGGCTTTTGTCTCTTCATCGTAACCTTCACCAAGCCACTGATTAGCTTTTTCGGTTACTTCTTTCAAAAGTTTTTCGTCAATCATATTATTATATTATTTAGTCGTTAGTGTATTCAATTGTGCAAAAAAAAGGATTGATGCAGGTGTTAACTGAAGAATTGCTTAAACACCTTAATCATATTAATATGGTCGTCAACCGAACCGGTTTCTCTCACGGAGTGCATAGCCAAGAGCGGATTGCCCACGTCCACGCCCTCAATATCAATCTGACCAGTGAGAATATTGCCCAAAGTAGAGCCACCAGCCACATCGCTGTGGTTCACGAAATACTGGCATGGTGAGCCAGCCTCTTCACAAAGTGCCTTGAAGATGGCGGCAGAATGGGCATCACTCATATATTTGCAGTTGGCATTAATCTTGATACATGGGCCAGAGCCAAGTGATGGGTGATTGGTTGGGTCGTACTTTTCTGCATAGTTGGGGTGGAACGCATGAGCATTGTCGGCAGACACAAGGAACGATTTAGCCAAAGCGCGACAGTACGCATCGTAATTGCCACCCTGGCTTTCCACCATGCGCTGAATCACATTCGAGAGCACAGGTGAGCCAGCACCTTGCTTTGTGCCACTGCCAGTTTCCTCATTGTCGAAAATGGCTGCCACACAGGTAGCGTCTTCATCTTTCACATCTACGATAGCTTCAAGAGCAGCGTGCATCATGCTCAAATCGTCGAGGCGACCGGCGGAGATAAACTCATCGTGCAAGCCAAATGTGCAAGATTTCTCAGTATTGTAAACGAGCAAATCAAAATCGAGAATAGCAGCCATGTCCACATTCAATTCTTCAGCCACAAGGCGAAGGAGCATGTTTTCTGCTTCAAGCTTTTCTGTGACCTTGGCAATGATAGGAAGCATGTCTTTCTGCTTGCTGATTTTGTTGCCTTCGTTCACTTGGCGATTGAAATGAATAGCCAAGTGCGAAATGGAGAACAGAGGGCGATCAATTTTCACCAATCGGGTGATGGGGAGCATAGCGTCTTCGCCTTTGAGCAGCACACGGCCAGCCAACGAGAGTGGACGGTCGAACCATGTGTAGAGAACAGGACCGCCATACACTTCTGTATTTAATTTCACGATTCCGCCTTCGCAAAGCATTTCGGCATGGGGTTTCACACGGAAGCAAGGCGAATCGCTGTGAGCAGCCACAATTTTCAAACCAGTTTCAGCAATAGGTTTCTTACCTACAGTGAAGGCAAAGATGGCTGAGTCATTTTTAGTGAAATAGAACTTTTCACCTGGTTTTGCTTCTATTTCGTTTCCAAGCAGCTTTTCAGTGAAGCCGTTTTCTTCGAGCATTTTTTTCGCTGTATTTACTGCATAGAAATTACATGGACTATTGTCGATGAAGTTAAGCAAAGATGTTATTTGTTTATCCATAATTCAGAAGGTGTTTAAGGATTGATTATAAATCAGTGTTGGAAGGATTATAGTATGCAGCGTGCATAGCACGGAGCACATTACATAATGTTTGCCCCCAGTAAGTGCGGAAATCAGATTTGCAAAGCCCTATCAACTCAATCTGAGCCTCGGTAGGCGCGTCTTTGATAGTGGCGATGAAATTGAAAAACACTTGATACAAGTCGGCAAGGTTTTCGCTAATGGACGACGCAATAGGGGTGTCGCTATATTTCATATCTTCAACAAACACCTCTAAATATACATCTTCCTCAGCCAAAACTCGGCTCATCACCTCGCGCACCTGATTATACACATCTTCCGTGAGATACGGTTCAATGCTGTAGTCACTGAACGTGAAATCGCGCTCCAAATCATGTGCGATGATATAGATGCGTGGAAGAATTTTCAGCATATTTGCAAGAAAATCTTCACGGGTAGCCGATTCCGCATGTTCTACCGCCTGGCAAAATTCATTTGTCAGGGCAATGAACGAAAGACTATTGGGAGCAAGTTTTTTTTGTTCACTCATCATGTAAATATATTTTATTTTTCAAAATATAGCGATATACATCGTCGGGAAGATAAAACGACATATTCTTCATCATCTTCAAGCCTTCCCTAATCTCGGTTGACGACAGTTCCACAAGCGGAGCCTCAATCATCGTGACACTCGACGCAAAGCGAGCAGGCAACTCAGTACCATATCCGCTGCGAGGATAAACCAGCACCTTGAATTTCTCCAAGATTTCTTCGTAGCGGTCCCACTTGTCGAACGACGTCCAGTTGTCGGCGCCAATCACGAGGTAGAACTCGTGCTGTGGAAATTTGCTTTGCAGCGCATTCAGCGTGTCAATGGTGTAAGACGGACGTGGCAGACTAAATTCAAAGCCAGATGTCTCCACATTCTCCAACTTACTCGACACCATTTCCACCATACGCAAGCGTTCGGTGTCGTGATGCTCACCTTGAGCCACCTTAAAGGGATTCAATGGCGAAACCATCAGCCAAAGCCTATCCAAGCCACAATTCTGAATCACATAATTAGCAATGATAGCGTGACCGGTGTGAATGGGGTTGAATGTTCCGCCGAAAATTCCTATCTTCATTCGACTATGGTTATTTAGTAACGAACTCGGTGATTAACGCACGCACTTCAGCCACAGCCTTTTCAAGGTTGTCGTTCACCACCACCTTATCATATTTAGGGGCATACGACATTTCGTATTCAGCCTTATCCACGCGTTTTTGAATGTCGGCTTCCGAATCTGTGGCACGGCCTACGAGTCTGCGACGCAGTTCTTCCACACTTGGCGGCATCACAAAAATCGACAATGCCTGGTCGCCATAAATCTTCTTCACATTCACGCCACCAGCCACATCCACATCAATGATGGCATTCTTACCCTCGGCATTGATACGTTGGATTTCGCTTTTAAGTGTGCCGTAATATCTGCCGGCATACACTTCCTCGTATTCGGCAAACTCATTGTTGGCGATACGTGCTTTGAAGTCATCTTCAGTAAGGAAGTAGTATTCTTTGCCATGCTTCTCATTACCACGGGGGCTACGAGTGGTGGCTGAAATAGAGAATTCCAACTTCAATTTCTCATCATCGATGATATGACTGATGATGGTTGATTTTCCAGAACCTGATGGCGCAGATAATATGATTAATTTAATGTCTGACATTCTGATTTTTTACAATACGTTAAGAACCTGTTCCTTGATTTGCTCCAAATGGTCTTTCATCTCCACTACCAACTTCTGAAGTTCTGCCTGATTGGCTTTTGAGCCAGTAGTGTTGATTTCACGTCCCATTTCCTGAGAGATAAATCCAAGTTTTTTACCTTGGTTATCACCGTCGGCCATTGTAGCCAAGAAATAGTTGAGATGGTTTTGCAGACGGATTTTCTCTTCCGTAATATCAAGTTTCTCGATATAGAAAATCAATTCTTGCTCAAAGCGGTTGTTGTCCACAGTCACGCCTTCGAGTTTCTGAAGCGACTCGTAGATGCGCGCCTTGATTTTCTCCACACGCGAGTGCTCGTAGGGTTCTACGCTGTTGAGCAAATCTTGAATGGCTGCGATTTTTTCTTTAAAGAATGTTTCAAGTCGGGCACCTTCCTGCACACGGAAAGCCACCAGTCCATCGAGAGCTTCAGCCACCACTTGTTTCACAGCCTCCATTTCTTCGTCGCTCACCTCCGACACGTTCACATCGCTTTTCAGCGCATCAGGCAAGCGGAGTAGGGTAGCATACCAGTCTTCTGGTTCGGAAATGCCTAATTCTGTAGCCATGTCCTGAAGTTGCGCCTTATATTGCTTCAACACTGAAAGGTTAATGCTTACAGAGGCCGCGCCTTCAATTGGTTCGCAAAACACATACAAGTCCACCTTGCCGCGATTAAGTTTATGAGCCACCATATTACGCAGGTCAAGTTCCAATGCACGATAGCCCTGGGGCACGCGAACCGACAAATCGAGTTGTTTACTATTTAATGATTTGACTTCAGCCGTGATTTTCTTGTTATTAATCACTTTGACAGCCTTGCCAAACCCTGTCATTGATAAAATCATTGTGTATTATAATTTATTTATACGCAAATTTACTGCTAATATTCGTAAAAGAGGGAATAAAAGGAAGATTTTTGTTAATTTTGCAGAGAAAAAAATACGACACATGGCAAATATACTAAATATCGAGACTTCCACAAGCGTTTGCTCAGTGGCACTCACCTCTAATGGGGAGGTGCTCGAACACAGAGAAAATTACGAGGGACAAACACACGCCACCCTGCTGAGCGCATATATTCAAGACATCATGCGCTATGCCACATCCAGAGATATCAAACTCGACGCAATAGCGGTGAGCATCGGTCCAGGTTCTTACACAGGTTTGAGAATTGGTCTCTCTGAAGCAAAAGGACTGGCGTTTGGATTGGATATTCCACTCATTGGCGTGAACACGCTCAAACTCCTGACCGTGACCACAATGTTTGCCCATTTCTTCGACGACGAATCCACTCTTTTCGTGCCGATGATCGACGCAAGACGAATGGAGGTTTATACGGCGGTTTACAACAACGCCTTGCAAGAAACGCTTGCACCACAACCGATGATTATTGACGAGAATTCATTTGCTGACCTGCTTCGCGACCACCATTTGGTGTTCTGCGGCAATGGTGCCGACAAGGTGAAAGACGTTATCAATCACCCAAATGCAGAATTTATCGAGGGTGTGAAACCTGTGGCATTGTCAATGATGGCACTTTCGGAGAAGGCTTTCAGAGAGGGCGATTTCATTGATGTGGCATACTCCACACCTCTTTACCTGAAAGATTTTCAGGTCACAAAATCAAAGAAAAAACTTTTCTAATTTCAATAGTTGAGTTTTTATCGTTAATTTTGTAGTTTAATTTTGCAACAACAAAACTTATATGCTCGATTACAATACACAACTGAAGAAACTGGCTCTGCCAGAATACGGACGCAACATTCAGCAGATGGTGGACTACTGCTGCAAAATTGAGGATAGGGAAGAGCGCACCAGATGCGCCTATTCCATTATCCGCTCAATGGGCAACCTGTTTCCACACCTGCGCGATGAAGCCGACTACAAGCATAAACTGTGGGACCACTTGGCCATCATGAGCGACTTCAAATTAGACATCGACTATCCTTGCGAAATCGTGAAGGAGGAAAATTTGGAGAGCAAGCCTGAACCAATGACTTACAAATTGGAGAACATCAAATTTCGCCATTATGGTAAAACCATTGAACGAATGATTGAACGTGCTTGCGAATATCCTGAAGGCGAGGAAAGAGACGCTTTGGTGATGCTGATTGCCAACCACATGAAGAAACTGATTTTCCAAATCAGCAAAGAAGATGTGGACGATGCCAAGATTTTCAAGGATTTAGCATTCTTCTCAAAGGGCAAAATCCAAATCAGTGCCGACACGAAGGCGCTTCACGAATTTAAAGAAGCACCTGTTGCCACTAAAACCACAGCAAAAAAGAAAAAGAAAAAATAAAGCACGATGATCACACGCGACGAACTCATAGAAATAGGCGTTTACAACAAGCCTCACGGTGTGAATGGCGAGATTTCGGCAACGATAGACTGCGAACTCGACATTCTATCGCAGTTTTCGTGCCTCGTTAGCGACATCGACGGTATTTTTGTGCCTTTCTTCGTAAGTTCCAAGCGTGGAAAAACGGCACAAACAGTGCTGCTGCAAATCGACGGTATCAACAACGAAAGTGAAGCCACTCTGCTGGTGAACAAAACCATTTTCGTGAAGAAAAATGAGTTCGACAAGTTGGCGAAAGATTACGACTCCGACGAAATGCCCATTGACTACTTCATAGGCTACAAAGCCATTATCAACGAGGACACAGTAGGAGAGATTGTTGACGTAGACGATTCCACCGCCAACGTGCTTTTCCGCATTGAAGTGGACGACAAGGAATTGCTTGTCCCCGCTGTTGATGAGTTTGTGGTCGACATCGACACCGAAAACGAGACGATTGAGCTCGATGTGCCCACCGAATTATTGAATTTATAAACAAAAAAATACATCAAACTATGGAATTTGACGAAAATAAGGCTATTGACTACATTAAAGCCCACGTTGAGAACCCAGACATCGCAAAATACGACGACGATGACATTTTGCTGGTGATTGACACCATTTTTGAATATTTCGAAAAGTATGATGAAAACGAAGACTTCGACGACGACAACGAAAAGGTTATCGCCTATGTGAAGAAGCAACTGGCAAAAGACAAGGACAATGCCATTAGCCTCGACCATGTTGCCGAAATCGTGGAAGCAGAGACAGCATACGAAAACACTCTTGACGATTAAGACTATGAAAGTCAATAAACATATCCGTTATCTCATCGCAATGCTGGCTATATGCGCCTGTTTCATTTGCGATGCGAAAAAAGTGGTTGATATCTATGAACTGACTTTTGACGAAAACGTAAGCTCGCCAGCAATCGTAAAAGAAAATATAGCGCAGCGAGTGCAAGATTTTCAGAACAAGCAAGCCATCGATCTCATCAACAACAATCTTGAAGTGGAGATGATGCGAAATGGCGAGGTGATTATCGTCACCATTCCCGCCGATGAACTTTTCGCCCCAAACGACACCATTTTGATGAGCAAGAGCAAGGACACGCTTAGCAAACTGCTGAAGTTCACCAAAACTCCAGGCATGTATAAAATGCTGCTGGTGATGCATAGCGACAACACCGGCACCCACGAATACTCAACACGCCTGACCAGCGCGCGCGTCAATTCGGTGTTCGACTGGTTTGATGCAAATGGCAGCACCCAATCGGTGGTGCCATACGCTTTCGGCGACATTCAGCCACTCAAAGACAACAATTCTATGGAAAAACGCCGATTAAACCGCCGTTTGGAAATCTACATTGTGCCTGGTGAGGAAATGCTGGAACAAGCAAAAAGCGGTAAAGTGACTGGCAAAACGATTATCAAAAAAAGAAAATAAAAACATAATAATAAGAAATGGCAAAAGAATTAAAAGACTTAACCAAGAGAGCCGACAACTACTCTCAATGGTACAACGAGCTTGTAATCAAAGCCGACCTCGCTGAGCAATCTGCCGTGCGTGGCTGTATGGTTATCAAGCCTTATGGTTATGCAATTTGGGAAAAGATGCAACACCAGCTCGACACAATGTTTAAAGAAACCGGTGTGCAAAACGCATATTTCCCATTGCTGATTCCAAAATCATTCCTCAGCAAGGAAGCCGACCACGTGGAAGGTTTCGCTAAAGAATGTGCAGTGGTCACTCACTATCGCCTCAAAAACAATCCTGACGGACAGGGCGTGGTAGTTGACCCAGAAGCTCGCCTCGAAGAAGAACTCATTATCCGCCCAACCAGCGAAACCATTATCTGGAACACATACCGCAACTGGATCAACTCATATCGCGACCTCCCGTTGCTCGTGAACCAATGGGCAAACGTGTTCCGCTGGGAAATGCGCACACGCTTGTTCCTCCGCACAGCAGAATTCCTCTGGCAAGAAGGCCACACAGCCCACGCCACCAAGGAAGAAGCAGAGGCTAAGGCTATCGAAATGCTGAATGTATATGCCGATTTCGCAGAAAAATATATGGCAGTGCCTGTAGTGAAGGGCGTAAAGACTGCTAACGAACGTTTTGCTGGCGCACTCGAAACCTACACCATCGAAGCCATGATGCAAGATGGCAAGGCTTTGCAGAGTGGCACATCGCACTTCTTGGGTCAAAACTTCGCAAAGGCATTTGATGTGAAATTTATCAACAAAGAAAACAAGCTTGATTACGTTTGGGCTACATCTTGGGGTGTTTCCACTCGCTTGATGGGTGCGCTTATCATGACCCACAGCGACGACAACGGCTTGGTGCTCCCACCAAAGTTGGCTCCAATTCAAGTGGTGATTGTGCCTATCTATCGTAGCCAAGAGCAACTCGACACCATCAACGCCAAGGTGGCTCCTATAGTAGAAAAACTGAAAAAGCAAGGTGTTTCTGTGAAGTACGACAACGCCGACAACAAGCGCCCTGGCTTTAAATTCGCTGACTACGAACTCAAGGGTGTGCCTGTGCGCCTTGTGCTTGGTGCTCGCGACATTGAAAATGGCACTATCGAAGTGATGCGCCGCGATACGCTCGAAAAAGAAACTGTATCAATCGAGGGCATCGAAGGATATGTAGAGAAACTGCTCGACGATATTCAGAACAACATCTACACCAAGGCATTGAACCACCGTCTTGAAATGACTACCAAAGTTGACACTTGGGAAGATTTCAAAGCTCAAATTGAAAAGGGCGGTTTCATTCTTGCTCACTGGGACGGCACTACCGAAACAGAAGAAAAAATCAAAGAAGAAACCAAAGCCACAATCCGCTGCATTCCTCTCGACGGCGAGGAAGAAGAAGGCAAGTGCATCTACACTGGCAAGCCCAGCAAACGCCGCGTGATCTTCGCCCGCAACTACTAATAGTCAGAGCGATATACCAAAATATCAGAGGCTGTGTCAGTGACACAGCCTCATTTCTTTATATTGGATGCTGATTACAAAACTTTTGAAAATCTGATTTTTGATTTATAGATGGGGAACGACATATCTAATATCACACCACTTTCAAAAAATCCGTTCACATCATCATCAATAGGGCGGAATGTGGAGTCAATCCAAAAGGCTTTGTAATTGTCGTTGAAAATGGTTTTGGTCAATCTTCCCTTAAGCATACCTTCACACCATTCGCTTTTTCCAACTTGCGCGCCCGACACATAAATAATGTCGAAGCCGTCGCCAGTTGCCACCAAGGCTATTTTGTATTTACCACCGAGGCGTGCTATGCCATCGTCCATGTCCCTGTCAAGATACTCCCAATAACCCTCGAAAGGATTTTTTGACTGTGCAAAATGTGCTTCGAGTTTATCTTTAGTCCAAGCGGTCATAATCTTTGTGGTTTCGCATTTTTCGTAGGAGAGAACGGTGCGTTCCACTTGCATTTCTCCATCGGGTGCCACCATCAATCCCATTACATCTCCACGGTCTTCCTTAGGAATATCAGCCGTAAACAATTCCTTCAACCGATTATCGCCAACCGACACATTCACAGCATTTTTCTGCACATCTGCACACAAGGAATTAATACCATTATACAGATTAATATCAGAGCTGACAATCTGCTCCTTCACAAGCATCACTTTCTTGTGTTCCACTTTGTAAAGCGACACTTTCACTTGTCGCTCATCACGCATTTCATCGTAAGGGTGAGTGTTATAAGCCGTCATTTTTAAGGTATAGTAGTTTGACGGATTTTTATAAAACAATACCATGCCACAGGCAGGGGAGGCGTGACCGTTTTTCTTGGCTTTACTGTTGGAAAACCTCACCAAATACCTGTATTGCTCGTCGCTTGCCGTGCGTTTGCTCAACACCAGCATCGTTGTGTCGGAAGGATTACTCACCGATAGCCCTTGCTCTCCGAGCTTCACTTGCGGAGCAGGGGTGAAGTCGTGGAAAGAGTTAAACGACGCATTGTAATGCCATATTGTTTCAGCCCTCGCAACGAAAAGAGAGGACAAACCCACAATCAAAAGAATGAGATATTTATTCATGCGATTAGTTACCAATTTTAAGCAAAGTTAAAGAAAATAGCGAAACCAAGCGATGAAATGGCACTAAAAATCATGTCTGCTTATCAAAAAAGGAAATATTTAGATTTTTTTTACTAACTTTGCAAACTGCATTTTGTGCAGCACAATAATGGAATTAATCATATCTACTATATTAGGATGTTTTGCTATTGGCGTTATTCTTTCTGCGCCAATGGGTCCTATTGGCATACTTTGCGTGCAGCGCACTTTGAATAAGGGGCGCGAAGCCGGTTGGTGGACAGGTCTTGGTGCAGCCATATCCGACTTGCTCTACTGCTTGCTTACAGGTATGGGTATGTCGTTTGTCAATAAAGTGATAGAGAGCAATCAGGCTCCTATTCAAATTATCGGTAGTGCCATTCTTTTGGTGTTTGGCTTCTTCCTCATCAAGAGAAATCCTGCCACCGAAATCAAAGACACCTCCGACAAGAAGGAAAACCATTATCAGGAAATGGGCACAGGCTTCCTGCTCACCTTGTCGAATCCGCTGATTGTATTCCTTATCATTCCACTATTCGCTCGCTTTGGTTTTCCATCTACTGATATGCCTTGGCCACTTATCATCGTGGGGTATGGCGTAATATTGTTGGGAGCGATTGTATGGTGGACCCTTATCACATATTTGGTGAATGCTGTAAGGTCGCACTTCAACATCCGAAGCATGTGGGTTATCAACATCGTGATAGGTGTGATTATCCTCATTCTCTCTATTTACGGTCTTATTACCGGTTTGATGTATTATTTCAACTAACCATCATGGCAAAATCAGCACAATTCCTCCGTTGCAACGCGCTCGATGCTTTAAGCATGAAAGAGTGCGGTGAGTATATTGAAAACAATTTCCAAAAACTATATGTCGATACCGTAAACTGGCCATCAGTTACAGCCTATCAACCTATTTGCGCAGTGATGGGCGCATACTCTGACAAATATCTCTATGCTCATTTCGTGGTGAGAGAAAACGGAATTTTAGCTGAAAACTGCAAGAATTTAAGCCCTGTGGCAAACGATAGCTGTGTGGAGTTTTTCTTGAAAACACCCACAAGCGACGAATATTGGAACTTTGAATTTAATTGCATTGGAGCAGTGAACGCCAGCCACAGAGTCACACGCCCCGACGCCATTCGCCTCACCGACGAGGAAATTGCATCAATCAAGCGCCATTCCTCTTGCGGCACAGAGCCTTTTGGCGAAAAACCAGGCATTCACACCTGGACCTTAACCGTTGCCATTCCACTCACACTCATCGGCATCAATAGCGCAGACATGCCCTCGCACATTTCTGGCAATTTCTACAAATGCGCAGGAAAAGCCACTCATCCACATTACCTTTCATGGGCACCAATCAAATCAGAAAAGCCTAACTTCCACTTACCAGAGTTCTTCGCACCAATCCAACTCCTGTAATTTCAAGCAAAATTGAGTGATAAGCCCGCGTGATTTTGTTAAGGAATGTTATTATTTGTGGGGAAGTTGTCATAAATGTATTTTTCTTTTGCGTAATCTGAATGGTTTATTAATAAATTTTAATAGCGATTAATGCTTTGGTATTCTGCTCGTTTTTGTGTAATTTTGCATAGTTTTTGTGCCGTTTTGGGAGCTATTTCCTCTCAAAGCGATACTGCAACTCTGAAATAACAAATTAAAATTATACTAAACAACAAATTATGAGTTTGAATATCATTGTGCTGGCTAAGCAGGTGCCCGATACCCGCAACGTTGGCAAAGATGCTATGAAGGCCGACGGCACTATCAACCGTGCGGCACTTCCTGCTATCTTCAACCCTGAAGATTTAAACGCATTGGAGCAAGCCCTTCGCTTGAAGGAGCAGCATCCTGGTTCCACTATCGGTATGCTCACCATGGGTCCTCCACGTGCAGGTGAAATTATTCGTCAAGGTTTGTACCGCGGTGCCGACACAGGCTGGTTGCTTACCGACCGCCTTTTCGCTGGTGCCGACACATTGGCAACCAGCTACGCACTTGCCACAGCCATCAAGAAAATCAGCGCTGAAAAGCCTGTTGATATTGTGATTGGTGGCCGTCAGGCTATCGACGGCGATACTGCCCAAGTGGGTCCACAGGTGGCTCAAAAGCTCGGTTTGAACCAAGTGACTTACGCCGAAGAAATCCTCAAGGTGGAAAATGGCGTTGCCACTATTCGCCGCATGATCGATGGTGGTGTGGAAACAGTGGAAGCTCCACTTCCAGTGGTAATCACAGTGAACGGTAGCGCAGCTCCTTGCCGCCCATGCAACGCTAAGCTGGTGATGAAATACAAATACGCCACTTGCCCAATGGAGCGCACTGGCGAAGAACCTTGGAAAGAACTCTACAACGAGCGTCCATACCTCACACTCAACGAATGGAGCGTGGCTGACGTGGACGGCGACCCACAACAGTGCGGTTTGAGCGGCTCGCCTACAAAGGTGAAGACCGTGAAAAACATCGTGTTCCAAGCCAAGGAAAGCAAGACCCTCACCGGTAGCGATGAAGACATCGCTGGTTTGATTGAAGAATTATTGGAAGAAAAAATTATTGGTTAATAGTAGTACACAACGACAATGAATAACGTATTTGTATATTGCGAGATTGAAGGCACTACTGTTGCCGAAGTATCTCAAGAATTGCTCACCAAGGGCCGCAAATTGGCTAACGAACTTGGTGTGGAGCTCGAAGCTGTTGTAGCTGGTACTGATATTAAGGGTAAGGTGGAAGACCAAATTCTCCCTTACGGTGTTGACAAACTCCACGTTTTCGATGCTGAAGGCTTGTTCCCCTACACTTCAGCCCCTCACACCTCAGTGCTGGTGAACCTCTTTAAGGAAGAAAAACCACAAATCTGCCTCATGGGTGCAACTGTGATTGGCCGTGACCTCGGTCCACGCGTTTCTTCTTCACTTTTCAGCGGTCTTACCGCCGACTGTACAGAACTTGAAATCGGCGAATACGACGACATCAAGACCAAGAAGCACTACGACAATCTGCTCTATCAGATTCGTCCTGCTTTTGGCGGCAATATCGTGGCTACTATCGTCAACCCTGAAAACCGCCCACAAATGGCAACCGTTCGCTCTGGCGTGATGCAGAAAGCCATTTACGAAGGCAAGGCCAAGGGCGAGGTGGTTTACCCAGAAGTTGCAAAATATGTTCCAACCACCGACTTCGTGGTTAAGGTTATCGACCGCCACGTGGAAGCCGCTAAGCACAACCTCAAGGGTGCGGCAATCGTAGTGGCTGGTGGCTACGGCGTGGGCAGCAAGGAAGGTTTCGACCAACTCTTTACCCTCGCAAAGGAACTCCACGGCGAAGTGGGCGCATCTCGTGCGGCAGTTGATGCTGGCTGGGTGGCAGCTGATCGCCAAGTGGGTCAAACTGGTGTTACCGTTCACCCAAAGGTGTATATCGCTTGTGGTATCTCTGGTCAGATTCAGCACATCGCTGGTATGCAAGAGGCTGGTATCATCATCTCAATCAACAACGACCCAGATGCTCCAATCAACAAGATTGCCGACTACGTGATCAATGGCACTGTGGAAGAAGTGGTTCCAAAACTCATCAAGTATTACAAGCAAAATTCAAAGTAATACTTGAATCAGAAGTTAAGAAGTTAAAGAAGTTCAGAAGTTTACTTCTATATATTCTTCTCGCTTCTTAGCAATTTGGAAACAATAAACATTTTAATAAAGAACAAAAGCTTAATATTACAGTTATGGCTAATTACTATACTGATCATCCTGAAATTGAATTCCACTTGAGCCATCCGCTCATGAAGCGAATTGTTGATCTCAAGGAACGTAATTACGAAGATAAAGACAAGTTTGCCGATGCTCCTGTATGCTATGAGGACGCTATCGAAAACTACAAGCGTATTCTCGACATCACAGGCGATGTTGCAGCCAACATCATCGAACCAAACTCTGAAGATGTTGACCTCGAAGGTCCTCACTTGGAAAACGGTCGTATGATTTATGCAAGCAAAACTTACGAGAACCTCGACGCTACCCGCAAGGCTGGCCTTTGGGGCGTGTCGATGCCTCGCCGCTACGGTGGTTTGAATCTTCCTAACACCACATTCTCAATGTTGAGTGAAATCATTTCAGCTGCCGACGCAGGTTTCCAAAATGTGTGGAGCCTCCAAAGCTGTATCGACACACTCTACGAATTTGGTAGCGAAGAACAACGCCAAAAATACATTCCTCGCATCTCTGCTGGCGAAACCATGTCGATGGACTTGACCGAACCTGATGCAGGTTCCGACCTCCAACGCGTGATGCTCAAAGCCACTTTCGATGAAGAAAACAACTGCTGGCGCTTGAACGGTGTGAAGCGTTTCATCACCAACGGTGACTCTGATATTCACTTGGTGCTCGCTCGCTCCGAAGAAGGCACTAAGGACGGTCGTGGCTTGTCAATGTTTATCTACGACAAGCGTGACGGCGGCGTAGATGTTCGCCACATCGAGCACAAACTCGGTATTCACGGTTCACCAACATGCGAACTTACCTATAAGAACGCAAAGGCTGAACTCTGCGGTAGCACTCGCCTCGGCCTTATCAAATATGTGATGGCATTGATGAATGGTGCTCGCCTCGGTATCGCCGCTCAATCAGTGGGTGTGGAGCAAGAAGCTTACAACGAAGCTCTCGCTTACGCTAAAGAACGCGCTCAATTCGGTAAGAAGATTATCAACTTCCCTGCCGTTTACGACATGCTCAGCCGTATGAAGGCAAAACTCGACGCTGGCCGTTCGATTCTTTACCAAACCGCTCGCTACGTTGATATCTACAAGGCACTCGAAGACATCGCTCGCGACCGCACGCTCACTCCAGAAGAGCGCAAGGAAATGAAGCTTTATTCTCGCCTTGCCGATGCGTTCACTCCACTGGCAAAGGGTATGAACTCTGAATACGCTAACCAAAACGCTTACGATGCTATTTCGGTTCACGGTGGTTCGGGCTTCATCATGGAATACAAGTGCCAACGCTTGTTCCGCGACGCTCGTATCTTCTCTATCTACGAAGGTACTACCCAACTTCAGGTGGTAGCAGCTATCCGCTATGTGACCAACGGCACTTACCTTGGCATCATCAAGGAAATGCTCGAAAAAGAAGTGGCTCCTGAATTCCAAGCATTGAAGGAGCGTGTGGCTAAGATGGTTGAAAAGTATGAAGACGCTATCAACTATGTGAAGGCTGCTGGCAACAACGACCTCCACGACTTCTTGGCACGCCGCCTCTACGAAATGACAGCAGAAATCATCATGTCGCTCCTTATCCTCGACGACGCTACCCGTGCTCCAGAACTCTTCGCTAAGAGCGCTAACGTATATGTTCGCTACGCTGAAGGCACTGTTGCTGGTCACTATGCTTACATCAAGGAATTTAAGGCAGAAGACCTCGCTGATTTCCTCGCAGCTGCTCCTGAAGAAGCACCAGCTGAATAATCTTTCACAGCGAAATAATTAAAACACTTTATATTAAAGATGCCGCCACACTGCTGGTGGCATCTTTTTTTTTGAAAAAAGTTTAGTTTTTGCGTAGCGATAGGGCGCGTTTCGTGTTATTATAATAGAAACGCAAAATAAACGACGATGGAGATACAAGAGTTTATCACAGAAGCAGAACATCTGCGGAGCCACTTGCTCAGTCAGGCAAAGCACTATCTGAGCGATGCTGACAGTGCTGAAGATGCTGCACAAGAAACTCTTGTCAGGCTATGGTTGGCAAAAGACCGGATACCCGATTCCACAAAAATGAGGAATATGGCATCGGTGGTTTGCAAAAACGTTTCCCTCAACATATTGCGCGATGCCAAATCCTGCGTAGCCATCGATAGGGCAGAATCAATTGCTGGGACTGGGAACCCGGAAAAGCAACTGGTGGAGCAGGAGAATTTGCAGAATTTGCAACAAGGCATTCGCTCGCTGAGCGATAAGCAACGAGCCATCATCCGTATGCGCAATGTGGAAAACTTGTCGTATGCCGACATCGCAAAAATCATAGGCACCACGGAATCATCGGTGCGCGGTATGATAAGTAAAGCAAGAATGCAGCTACTAAATCAAATGAAAGGAGTCAAGTTATGAAACAAAACGAATATATCGCATCGCTTCTTGAAAAGTTTCTTGAAGGGCAGAGCACGGAAGCCGAAGAGCAAACGCTTTCGGAATACTTCGATAGTGCCGACGATGTGCCTGCTGAATGGGTGGCATATCAAGAGCTGTTTCGTAGCTTTACGACCGATGCTTATGATTTCAGCAATGAGGAAATCGACGCAATGCTTGCACCCACTCCTTCAAAAAAGGGGATTGTGATGAGCTTGCTGCGATGGAGTGCAGTGGCTTGTGCGATAATAGCCGTGCTGGCAGGAGCGTGGCTGTATTATAAGGACATCGCACCATCTCCTACAATATCACAAAAGCCTGTCATTACCCAAAATGAGGTAAAAAAAGTGGCAGAAAAAAGTGAGGATGATAAAAAAGATACAATGCGAGAACAAATAGAAAGCCCCACACTTTTGGCACACAAGGAGCAGCAGCCAGCAATGAAGCATCGCAAAAAGGCAAAGCGCATTGCCGAAAAAGAGGTTAAAGCATCAACCTCCGATGAAGTCAGCACCACCGAACTGCTCGAAACGGTGAGTGTGCTCACCACGATGGACGCAGAATATGCGTCAATCACTGCCAAGCCGTACAAAAATGGATTTTTGGTGAATGTGATGTGCACTGATGGTGAAGCCAGTTCATTTTTACTTCAGCGAAGCAGTGATGGCACTTCTTTGAAATTAACAACTCAATTAATTAATAACTAAACTCTTATCATTATGAAAAGAACAGTTTTATTTTTGGCGATAGCTATCATTAGCGTAGCAAGTCTTGCCGCAGAAAATGTAAAAGCCCCCACTTACATCATCAACGGCAAAAAAGTGGAAAACTTCGACGGCTCTCAACTCAAAGGCAAAACCATAGCCAATTACACCATTGATGAGGGCACCAACGTGCACTTGATTCTCACAGTTGACTATGTAGCAGGCAAGGCCGTGAAGAAGGTGAGCGTGTTTCAGTCTGTCCGCCCCTTAAAAGACGGCGAAAGCATCACTTCTTCAGAAGATGCAAGCCACTACCTTTCTGGTGAAGCAGTATTTGTGCTCGATGGAAAACTGGTTTCGGTGTCGGAGTTTACTTCATTGAAGCCATTTGCGTTGTCAACCGTTAAGGTAATAAAGGACAAAAATAATGCCGACTTCAAAAAATATGCCGAAGAAGCAAAAAAGCAATCAACCACAGGTGTAGAGCCAAAATGCATAATCATGGCCACCTCAAAATAATCCCCACACATAAGCACAACAAAAGGGTGCGCCTATTTTGTAGGTGCACCCTTTTGTTGTATATTTTCTAAATTAGATTAGAAAGAGTATTCGAGGCACTCGTCGAGGAGGCGTGTGATTTCTTCCTTGTCGAGGTTTTGGCCGATGAATACGATTTTTTGCATACGGTCGCCGTAGGTCTCGTCCCAATCACGGCGCAAAGTTGGATCGGTGTCGAGCATTCGTTGCAGTTCGTTTTCAGGCATTGTGGCATAGAATTTACCTGCCTGACGAATCGTTTTTTGCTGACCTGCTTGCTCAAATAGGTAGCACATGTCGGGTTCGTCGGTGAAATAGCACACGCCCTTTGCACGAATCACATTCTTTGGCCATTTGGTAGCCACGAAGTGGTCGAAATTCTCCAAGTTGAACGCTGGGCGGCGGTAGTACACGAATGTTCCGATACCATATTCCTCAGCTTCGCCCTCATCGTGGTGATGATGATGGTGATGTCCGTGATGGTGATGACCTTCTTCATCTTCCTCGTGGTCATGGTCGTGGTGATGATGTTCGTGGTCTTCGTGTTCATGATCATGTTCATGCTCGTGTTCTTCTTCGTGCTCATGCTCATCTTCATCGTGATGGCCTTCGAGTTCGCGAATCCATGTGGCAGAAGTAACCACCTTTTCAAAATTGAACAAGCCTGTGTGGAGAATCTTGTCGAAATCCACATCGCCATAGTTACATTCTAAAATCTCTGCTTTGGGCTGGAGCGCACGGATAATCTTCTTGATGCGGTCAAGTTCTTCAGGTGAAACCTCATCCACCTTATTCAAGAGAATCTTGTTGCAAAATTCCACTTGTTGGATAACGAGGTTTTCAATATCCTCCTCACCGATATGCTTCTTCATCAAGTCGTCGCCGCAGCCAAACTCATCACGCATACGCAGCGCATCGACCACGGTCACGATGCAATCGAGGCGTGCCAATCCGTTTTCAAGATATTTCTTTCCCATTTGCGGAATAGAGCAGATGGTTTGAGCAATAGGTTCAGGTTCGCAAATGCCGCTTGCCTCAATCGCGATGTAGTCAAACTTATCCATGCAAGTGATGTCGTGAAGTTGCTCCACGAGATCCATTTTCAGCGTGCAGCAGATGCAACCATTTTGTAGAGCTACAAGACTATCGTCTTTTTTGCCCACCACGCCTCCTTGTTCAATCAAGTTGGCATCAATGTTCACTTCGCCAATATCGTTTACAATCACGGCAAACTTAATGCCACGCTTGTTGTTCAAAATTCTGTTGAGAAGAGTGGTCTTGCCACTGCCAAGATAGCCTGTAATCAGTAGAACAGGAATTTGTTTTATCATCATAATTTATAATGTGTTTTTAGCGTTTTCTTACTGCAAAGTTACAAAAACAATCGAATAGGGCGTATCATTTTTAGTATGTTTTCATGATTTCATAGAATTTGTTCGGTGGTATCGAAAAGTTTCGTAATTTTGTATAATAAACATAATTATGTATGAGAACAATAAGTAAAATATTAGCTGGGGCATTTATTGCCACCGCCACAACATTTGGCGTATCTGCGCTTGAACTGAGCGATTTCGTTCTTTCATACCGTCCTTATGGCATCGCTGCCACACAAAAGGCACTAAACGGTGAGTATTATTATCAAAAGAGCACCGATGGTTCGAAAATCTTCCGCATTGCGTATAAGAACGAAGCCAACGAAACCACCATCTTCAACAGCGAGGAACTGAAAGGCTGTAAAATCACCGATTGGGACGGCTACGAGATGAGCAACGACGAAACAAAGATTCTCTTGCACACCGACACCAAGATGATTTATCGCTATTCCTACATTGCCGACTACTATGTGTACGATGTGAAGAGCCAACGCATCACCAAACTCACCGACGAGGGTGGGGAAGAGATTGCTACGCTCAGCCCCGACAACCAGAAAGTGGCATTCGTGAAGAATAACAATGTGTATATAAAAAACCTTGCCGACGGCACTGTCACCACTGTGACCACCGACGGTGAGAAAAACAAGATTATCAACGGCGTGCCCGATTGGGTTTACCAAGAGGAGTTTGGCATTCTCAACTCTCTGAAATGGTCGCCAAGCAGCAACACTCTGGCGTTTATCCGATTCGACGAAAGCGAAGTGCCCATGTATTCAATGCCAATGTATGAGGGCGATTGCCACCCCAACAAGGATTATTCGCTCTACCCAGGCAGTTACGACTACAAATATCCAGTGGCTGGCGAGAAAAACTCGGTGGTTAGCGTTATGGCTTATGATTTGGCCACCAGCCGTCTGCAAAAAATGAATCTCCCCATCACCGACAAAGACTACGTGCCACACATTGATTACGGCACACAAGACGATCGCTTGATGGTGAGCACGCTTAACCGCACCCAAAACGATTTGCATATCTACGCAGTGAATCCAGCCACCACCCAGGCAACCGAGGTGTATGCCGAGCAATCCACTTCATGGATCGACAGCAAGAGCGCCAACGATGTGATGTATTACGACACATTCTTTGTGATGCCAAGCGAAAAGTCGGGTTATATGCACCTCTATCAATATGCCTACGATGGAAAATTGATCAAGCAACTCACTTCGGGCAACGAAAATGTGACCGAATTTTACGGTTACGACAAGGCGCGCAAACAATTCTTCTATCAGCGCACCAATGGCCCGCTCAACCGCATGGTGGAAAGTGTTGACGCTGCTGGCAAAGTGACCGCCCTTACCGATGGCGATGGCACATACAGCGCAAAATTCAACAGCAATTTCAAATACTACATTCGCACATTCAGCTCACAACGCATTCCAAACCAATACGCCATCTATAACGTGAACGGCAAAAAGGTGCGCGATTTGGAACTGAACCGCGAGTTTGCCGAAAAATATACCGCCCCAACTGTTCCACATCGCGAATTTATCACCGTGGAAAGCGATGGCTACACGCTTAATGGCTACATTATCAAGCCTGTGGATTTCGACCCCAACAAGAAATACCCAGTGATTATGCAACAGTATAGCGGTCCCGGATCACAACAAGTGCTCAATAAGTGGAGTCTTGATTGGCAAGAATATTTTGCCACTCAAGGATTTATCATCGCCTGTGTAGATGGCCGTGGCACAGGTGGCCGTGAAAAGGCATTCCAGAGCGTGGTGTATCAAAAGCTTGGTAAATACGAAAGTATCGACCAAATTGCCGCCGCAAAATATATGGCAAGTCTGCCATACGTTGATGCAAAGCACATTGGCATTTGGGGATGGAGCTACGGTGGCTATGAGGCACTGATGGCAATGTCAACTCCGGGTAGCGACTATGCAGCAGGTGTGGCAATCGCTCCTGTCACCTCATGGAAGTTCTACGATACTATCTATGCAGAGCGATACATGCGCACTCCACAGGAAAATCCTGACGGCTACCGCGATGGCGCACCACTCGAAAACACCGACAAACTGAAAGGCAAACTGCTGATTATGTGGGGTAGCGCCGACGATAATGTGCATGTAATCAACTCTATGCAATATATCTCAAAGCTCCACGGTCAAGGCAATCAATTTGATATGATGATTTATCCCAACATGAACCACAGCATCAACGGTTGCGGCATTCGTCTTCCACTTTACCAACGAGTTTTGAACTTCTTCAAAGCAAACTTGCAACAAAAATAAAATCGAAAGGGCTCGTATCAAACACTTAATATGATGACCGATTTGATTGTGATAACAGGGCCTACGGCTTCGGGCAAGACTGGTAAGGCGGTGGCATTGGCAAAGGCACTTGATGCTGAAATCATCAGTGCCGACTCGCGACAACTATATCGGGGAATGGACTTGGGAACAGGAAAAGACCTCGAAGAATACGGCGATGTGCCTTACCACATGATTGACATTTGCCCTGCTGGCTACAAATACAACCTTTTTGAATTTCTGCGCGACTATCAGAAGTGCTACGACGAAATCCGCAGCCGAGGCAAGCAGGTGATTCTTTGTGGCGGCACGGGGCTGTATGTGGAGAGTGTGCTCAAAGGTATTCAGTTGCCACCAGTGCCTCAGAACGAGGAGTTGCGGGCAAAACTCTCCACAAAAAGTCTGGAAGAACTGACCGAAATCCTCAAAACATACAAAACGCTTCGCAACAATAGCGACATCGACACTTGCAAGCGTGCTATCCGTGCGATTGAGATTTGCGTGTATTACCACGAAAATCCCACTCTCAAACTCGCCACCGAGCCACACCCGCTTGAAAATGTGTTAACCATAGGTGTGAGCATACCGCGTGACGACCGCCGCCAGCGTATTACCGACCGCTTGAAAGCACGCCTTGACGCAGGAATGGTTGATGAAGTGCGCCGACTGATTGATGAGGAAGGCGTAGCCCCCGACGACGTGATTTATTACGGATTGGAATACAAATACATCACCAAGCATGTGATAGGGGAGTTGACTTACGATGAAATGTTTACAGGACTTGAAACAGCCATTCACCAATTCGCCAAGCGACAAATGACATGGTTCCGTGGCATGGAACGCCGCGGCTTCCCCATCCACTGGCTACCCTACAACCTCACTTCCGACGAATTTGTTACAGAAGTGAAAGCACTACTGAAGTAAAATTTCTAAAGAATACACTCAATAAAAATAACCACGAATTTCCTGAAAAATTCGTGGTTATTTTATATATGTTTTGTTTGAGTGGATTACCACACGCCGTATTGGGAACGTGAAGCATCGATGCGGAGAAGGATAAACAGAAGAATGGTGAATCCCCAAAGCGATGAACCGCCGTAACTAAAGAAGGGGAGAGGAATACCGATAACGGGGCATAGTCCAATCACCATTCCCACATTAATGCTCAAGTGGAATATGAGTATCGATGCCACACAATAGGCATAGACTCGTGCAAAGGCAGTATGCTGGCGTTCGGCAATAGCGATAACACGAAGTATCATGGTAAGAAATAGAATAAGCACAGCCACCGAACCCACAAAGCCTTGTTCTTCACCGATGGTGCAATAAATAAAGTCGGTGTGCTGCTCTGGAACATAGCCGAATTTGGTTTGTGTGCCGTTGAGGAACCCTTTGCCCATCAAGCCGCCCGAACCTATGGCAATTTTACTTTGGTTCACATTGTAGCCCTGGCCTCGCACGTCGTCTTCAATAGCGAGTGCCACCTTGATACGCATCTGCTGGTGAGGTTTCAGCACCTCGTTAAACGCAAAATTCACGGTAAAAAGCAAGCACATGCCAGCAATCGCAAAACCGATGGTGGTAAGGATTTTCCTGTTGTTCATACGGAAAAATTCCCATATCAGATAGATGAGCGAGCAGATAATAACAGGGAAGAAGAACAAATAGCCGTGAATGTCGCAACCTAAATAATGCGCGCCAAGTGCCAACGCCCCAGTACCTAAATAACCGAGAGTAACATTGCGCGCCGCAATATGCGACTTGCAGTAGATGTGAAGCATTCCCACGATGATGACCATCAGTAAGATAAACACACAAAACTCACCAAGCGTGATGTCCATAAATGGCACAGTGGAATATTTAAGCGCAATCACAAAAATCACAACAGAAGCTAAACCTGCAAAAAGCACAAGCCCCGTCATACCCTCACGATACAGCACAAACACCAGCGCGGTATAAACCAAAGCCGACCCAGTTTCGTTCTGCAAAATGATAATCAGAATTGGCAGCACGATGATGCCCACGGCTATCGCCATATTCTTGGGAGTATTGAGGCTGAAACCGTAAGTACTGAATAACTTCGCCAATGCCAATGCCGTGGCAAATTTCGCAAATTCAGCCGGTTGCAGACTCACAGGCCCTAACGTAATCCACGAGTGCGAACCTTTAATGTTAGGGGCAACAAATATGGTAAGCACCAGCAGCAGAATCATACACCCATATATAGGGTAGGCATACACTTCATAAAACTGCCTGTCGATCAGCAATAATGAAAAACCCAAACAAAGGGAAAGAATAATCCAGCAGAATTGCTTACCAGAGTATGTGTCGAAACTAAACAGGCTGGTTTGCTCAAAACTGTATTTGGCGGCGTAGATGCTGATAGCACCATAGATGGTCATCACCAAATACAGCACGATAGTAAACCAGTCAAGCGACTTGAATATGCTTTTTTCGTTGCTACTCACTTTATATTATTTAATTCTTGAGTTCATCATTTGATTTTCCATCTCAGTGCGTTTTACCTCGCCCTTGAGATATTTCTCTATCATCAAACTACCAATCGGCACACCATATTCAGCACCGAAACCGCCATTTTCCACATACACAGCTACGGCGATTTTTGGATTGTTCATTGGAGCAAAGCCCATAAATGCAGAGTGGTCGCGACCGTGTGGGTTTTGGGCTGTACCAGTCTTACCACACACTTCAATGCCTTCAATGTTGGCCCTACGGCAAGTACCGCCAATGACAGCGCCACGCATACCAGCCACCACTTCGGTATAGTATTTTGGGTCGATAGTGGGAATGCGTTTCGTTGCGAAGCGTTTCAAAACGCCCACGCCTTCAATCCTCTTCACAAGGTGGGGTGTGTAGAAATATCCACGGTTGGCAATGAGGGCGCAAAGGTTGGCAATCTGAAGCGGTGTCGCCAAAATTTCACCTTGTCCAATCGATACGGAAATAATGGTATTTGCATTCCAACCACCTTTGATATGCTCGTTGTAGTACTTTGAGTTTGGGAGGAAGCCTCGGCTTTCAAATGGCAAGTCCACACCAAGTTTTTTGCCGTAGCCCATGCTCACCAAGTGGTTTTTCCACACGTCGAACGCATTCGCTATTGAGCCATACTTTCGATTGTTGAGCATGTTACGCAGACCCCAACAGAAAAACGCATTACAAGATGTGGTAAGCGCTGGTCTTAAATTCAGCGGAGAGGCGTGACCGTGACAGCCGACACGCATACCCCTGATCACGAAACCATGGTGGCAAGGATACATGGTGCTGGCGGTGATGATGCCTTCCTGCTGTAAAATCAGACCTTGCGACGGCTTAAATGTAGAGCCGGGAGGATACGCCGCCTGAATGGCACGGTTGAATGTGGGCTTATCGTTGTCGCGAAACAGTTGAGCGTAGTTTTTACCGCGGTCTTTGCCCACAAGAAGTTTGGGATTGTAAGTAGGGGAGGTGACGAGAGCAAGGATTTCGCCAGTGGCGGGCTCTATTGCCACAATAGCACCACGCTTTCCCTGCATAAGTTTTTCGCCGTATTCCTGAAGGTCGAGGTCGATGCCCAATTTCAGATTATGGCCTGCTTGTGGCTTTATGTCGTGCTTGCCGTTGTCGTAATGCCCCTTAATTCTGCCCACATGGTCGCGAATAAGAATTTCTTCGCCTTTCACGCCACGAAGATACTTTTCATATTCCTTTTCCAATCCCATGTCGCCAATATAGTCGCCAGGGTTGTAGTAGTCGTCTTTTTCCACTTCTTTAGCGTTCACCTCTCTGATGTCGCCAAGAATGTTGGCAGCCACGGGCAATGTATAGTCGCGCACAATGCGTTGAACGATGGAGAATCCGGGGAAGCGATACAGTTTTTCCTGTATTCTGCCGTAGTCCATCTGGTCGATGTGCGCGAGAAACACCTGCTCACGATAGAAATTCTTCGTTTCCCTCACTTTTTCGAGGCGTTCGTCAAATTCCTGTCGGGTAATTTGAAGTGTGTTGCAGAAGTCCACGGTATCGAAAGGCTGAACGTCTTTCAAAATCACGGTTAAATCGTATGACGGTTGATTAAACACAATCAACTTACCGTTTCGGTCGAAAATAAGGCCACGCGAAGGGTAAATCATTTTATGGACATAGGCATTTCCGTCAGATTTGTCCTTATAGGAATCGTCCATAATCTGAAGCATGAAAAGTCTCACCACGTAGATGCACACAAGCACCACGATGAAACCACCAATCACGTATTTCCTTTTTTCAAGGTTATAATCTTTTCTCATTTAGAGAATGCTTTTTTCAGATTTTATATGCTATCTTTTCTCGCGGCGTGTGTTCACCAAACTGTCGATACCGTAAATCAGCACAAGCGACAGGGCAAAACTACAGAATATGCGAGCGATCGTGAGCAACACATTTTGGAATGTGAATGCTTGGATAAAGAATATCAAGAAGCAGTAGATGAGCATCAATGTGCCAGCATACTTCAAGTATGTGCCCGTGCCGATACTTTTGCACGAAGGGATGATAGCACTCGACTCATCGTCGTGGGTGACAAAGGCGTAGAACACTTTAGTGCGAATGGCTGCTATCAGCAAACACGCCAATGCATTCATACCTTGGGTGTCGTTAAACACGTCAATCGACAATCCCGAAAAGAATGCGATGGTGAACACGGCATTCAGCGATAAGCCGATGGGCAATCGAAGCAGCAAATAGATGAAGATAATTGGCGTGGCTACATTGAACAGCATGATTTTGCTGAAAATCACTTGCACCAAAACCAATATCACAAACAGTATGATAAATTGAACAGTTGTTTTTGCCATTACTTTTTCTCCTCCTTCTTTGTGCCGCTTGGGTTATTGTCTTTCGTCTCTAAAGCTTTCAGTTCCACACGCATTTTGTTGTTGAGCGCGCTCACATTCTTCAGTTGCGAGAAGTCGGTGCTCAATTTCACTTTCATAGCCATGAAATTGCTCGACATCGCCTTGTCTTCGCCCACTATCACGCCCACCATAATATCTTCGGGGAACAATGAAGAATAGCCGCTGGTCACCACGCTGTCGCCTTTGGCATATCTGCCGTCGCGAGGAAGTTCGGTCAATGTGGCGTAGCGATAATCCTCGCCATTCCAGATAAGAGTGCCGAATTTGCTGTTTTTCTTCACCTTGCACGACAAGCGAGTGTAGGGATTGATGAGCGAGATGATGCGTGCCGAGTGCTTGCCCACCACATTCACAATGCCTACCACGCCATTGTGGCCGACTACACCCATTTCTGGCACGATACCGTCGTCGCTACCACGGTCGATGGTGATGAAGTTGGCTGGTTGAGCCACACTGTTACTAATCACATTCGCCACCACATAGGAAAAGTTGCGTCCACTTCTTGCAAGAATGCCCGACGTGTCGGGGATCTGCAACTGATAGTTGTGGATCGCTTTTTTCAGTTGAGCAACTTCAAGCTCTAATGCCGTGTTGCGTGCCTGCAAGTCCTCGTTCACCGATTTCAATCCGAAGTATGACGACACACCGCTGTAACCTTCATACACAGTGGCACTGATACCATTCGCCGACGAAAGGTAAACGCTTTGCTGAAACGGATTGTTGCTAAAAAGCAGTACGCAGCTGATTATCACATAAATGATAAACACAAACCACGGAATATGCTTAACTAAAAATTGGAGTAGATTATTCATAACATCGGCATTTTGCTGAAGTGTGAAAGGGCATACCTATAGATACGCATAAGAAGGCAATGACGAATCGTTGCCTTCCCGTGCGAAATGATATTCTGTTTCTTATTATTGTTTCAAGAACTTGAAGTGCTTGATGTTGCGCAAAGCCACACCCGTACCCTTAGCCACTGCGTGCAGTGGATCTTCTGCCACGTGGAAAGGAATACCGATTTTGTCTTGCAAGCGCTTGTCAAGACCGCGGAGTAATGCGCCACCACCAGCCAAGTACACACCGTTGCGAACGATGTCGGCATACAGTTCAGGAGGTGTCTGCTCCAATGCGCTGAGCACAGCTGCTTCAATCTTTGAAATCGACTTTTCAAGACAGTGGCAAATCTCCTGGTATGAGATGGGCACTTCCATTGGGAGGGCTGTCATCTGGTGAGGACCATGTACCACGAAGTCTTCGGGTGGGTTGTCGAGTTCGGTAAGGGCAGAACCTACATTGATTTTGATAAGTTCAGCAGTGCGTTCGCCCACCTTCACATTGTGTGCACGGCGCATGTGTTCCATAATGTCTTCTGTGAGGTCGTCGCCAGCGATACGAATGCTCTTGTTGCTCACGATACCACCAAGCGAAATCACAGCGATTTCAGTGGTACCACCACCTATATCAACAATCATGTTGCCTTCAGGGGCAAGCACATCAAGACCAATACCAAGGGCGGCAGCCATTGGCTCGTAAATCATATATACCTCACGGCCGCCAGCGTGCTCGCTTGAGTCGCGAACGGCGCGAATTTCCACTTCAGTAGAGCCTGAAGGAATACATACAACCATAGTGAGCGAAGGCGACATCCAGCCATTTTTGCTGCTCACCTTCTTAATCATGCCACGAATCATCATTTCGGCGGCATTAAAGTCGGCGATTACGCCATCGCGCAATGGACGAATGGTGCGAATGCCTTCGTGTACCTTGCCGTGCATTTCACGAGCCTTTTCACCAACTGCAATCATCTTGCCAGTCTTGGCATCTTGAGCGACAACAGATGGCTCATCAATCACGATTTTATCTTTGTGGATAATAATCGTGTTAGCTGTACCTAAATCGACAGCTATTTCTTGTCTGAATGAGAAAAATCCCATAGTCGTGTTTTCTTGTCTTTTAAATATTTTAGTGTTTGAAGTGACGGTAGCCTGTCATGACCATTGCCACTCCGTTGTTATTACAGTAGTCGATGCTTTCGCCATCGCGAACCGAACCACCAGGTTGGATCACTGCATCTACGCCTGCTTTGTGTGCGATTTCCACACAGTCGGCAAATGGGAAGAATGCATCGCTTGCCATCACAGCTCCGTGCAGGTCGTGCTTGAAGTTGTGGGCTTTTTCAATAGCGTGCTTCAGTGCGTCAACGCGTGAGGTTTCACCCACACCGCTTGCAATGAGCATTTTGTTTTTAGCAAGCACAATCGAATTGCTCTTGCTGTGCTTCACCACCTTGTTGGCAAACAGCAGGTCGGCCACCTGTTCGGGTGTTACGCCCTTAGTGGTGCATTGTTGAAGTTCTTCAGGGGTTTCAACGTGTGTGTCGCGCTCTTGAACGAGAGCTCCGTTGAGCACTGTGCGGCATTGAATAGCAGGAACCTTGAAATCCTTCATCACGAGAATCACGCGGTTCTTTTTCTGCTTCAAAATTGCGAGTGCCTCGTCGGTGTAGCCAGGAGCGATGCACACTTCGATAAACACCTTGTTCATTTCTTCAGCAGTGGCTGCGTCGATTTCACGGTTGGTGACATGCACACCGCCGAAAGCGCTTACGGGGTCGCCAGCCAAAGCAGCATTGAATGCGTCAACCAACTTTTCTCTTGAAGCCAAGCCACAAGCGTTGTTGTGCTTCATAATCACGAAAGTGGTTTCGTCGAAATCGTTGATCAGATTCACAGCCGCATCGATGTCGAGCAGGTTGTTGTAGCTGATTTCCTTGCCATGGAGCTGGGTGAACATCACATCGAAATCGCCAAAGTAGAATCCCTTTTGATGAGGGTTTTCACCATAGCGGAGCGATTTGCTACCATTCACAGCAAGGCGAAGCGCACTATTTTCGTTTTCGTCGAAATAGTTGAAAATGTGACTGTCGTAGGCACTCGACACCGCAAACGCTTCTTTAGCAAACCAGCGACGTTGAGCCAGAGTGGTTTCGGCATTGCCGTTTTCCTTAAGAGCGTTCACGAGAGGTTTGTATTGCGCCTTGGAAGCCACAATCACCACATCGTTGTAGTTTTTAGCGGCAGCACGAATAAGTGAAATGCCACCTATATCAATTTTCTCGATAATTGCCGATTCGTCGGCACCGCTTGCCACGGTTTCCTCAAATGGATACAAATCCACAATCACGAGGTCGATTTCAGGAATATCGTATTGGGCAATTTGCTGCTGGTCGCTTTCATTGTCGCGACGGTTCAAAATGCCACCGAACACCTTTGGGTGAAGAGTCTTTACACGGCCACCCAAAATTGAAGGGTAGCTTGTGAGGTCTTCAACGGCTGCACATTCGTAGCCAAGTTCTTGAATGAACTTCTGAGTACCTCCAGTAGAGAGGAGTTTCACACCGTTGTTGTTTAACTCTTTTAAAATTTCTTCAAGACCATCTTTGTGGAAGACGGAGATGAGAGCAGATTTAATTTGTTTCTTATCAGCCATATTTGTTTTGTTAATTCGGCATTGTTTGGCGTGACTCTACTTTTTGCGAACAGCTTATGAATCAACCAAGTCTGCCTATTTGTGCAAAATAGAATACAAAATTATTAAAAATTGACCAATTATCCACTATATTTAAACTCCTAATTATGAAAAAATATGTTTTTTCACAGATTTTTGCCAATCCCCAACTTTCCCCAGCGCAATCCGCATATTTTTTGCAGGCACGAGCAAGTGTGAACGAAAAAGCCACACCCAGGCAATATCTTTGCACCAAAATCGCTATATTTGCATAAAAATTAATAAGCACAACATTGATTAACCATGCAAGATTTTGCAGCAATAGATTTTGAAACAGCCAATAGTGAGCGCTCATCCGTTTGCTCTGTTGGCGTGGTCATTGTTAGAGGTGGTGAGATTGTGGACAAATACTACTCGCTCATAAAACCCGAACCAGAGTACTACAACTACTGGTGCAGCAAGGTGCATGGCCTATGCGCCACAGATACAGAAGACGCGCCAATCTTCCCCGAAGTATGGAAACAAATAGAGCCCATGATTGGAGATATGCCATTGGTAGCACACAACAAGTCGTTTGACGAAAGTTGCCTGAAAGCCGTCTTCCGCGTCTATCAAATGGACTATCCCGACTACGATTTCTACTGCACATGCGCAGCCTCGCGCAAAGTCTGGCCAAAAGGTCAGCACACCCTTAACGTAATTGCCGCCCGCTGCGGCTACGATTTAACAAACCACCACCACGCCCTCGCCGACGCCGAAGCCTGCGCCGCAATAGCAATAGAAATATTGTAACTTAATAGACAACACAGATAGAAAAGATTTCCCACATAGATATATAAAAAAAAATGTGCAGTCTATTGGTGGCTTTAGACACGCTTTCTCCTGTGTAAAAGTGACAGAATGGCTGATTTTGGCAGAGATTTTTGTTGGGAATGGGAATTGCTATTAGGGGTGGTGAAAGGACATGTGAAATAACACATGAAAATGTATTATGAATTTTCAAAATTTTACCATCAAATCGCAAGAGGTAGTGCAGAAAGCTGTACAGATTGCCCAAAGCAATCAGAACCAGGTGTTGGAGCCCGTTCACCTCTTAAAAGCAGTGATGTCTGATGACGACTCGGTTGTGAAGTTCGTTTTCCAAAAGTTGGACGTGGCTGCCACCATGATTGAACGTTCCCTCGACGAGCAGTTGAGCCGCTTGCCAAAAGTGAGCGGAGGTGAGCCTTACCTCAGTTCCGACTCCAATAAGGTGTTTGAAAAAGCCAATGCTTTCGCCACGGAGAATGGCGACCAGTATGTGACCGTTGAAGCCATCTTGGTCGGACTTCTTTCCGTGAACTCACCAGCAAGCAAAATCCTGAAAGACGCTGGCGCTACAGAAGATGACTTGAAGATGGCCATCAACGAATTGCGTCAAGGCAGAAAAGCCACTGGACAAAGCGCAGAAGAGCAGTACAACGCTCTGAAGAAATATGCTATCAACCTTTGCGAACGCGCACAGCAAGGCAAACTCGACCCGGTTATCGGCCGTGACGACGAAATCCGCCGTGTGCTTCAAATCTTGAGCCGTAGAACCAAGAACAACCCTATATTGATAGGTGAGCCTGGTACGGGTAAGACCGCCATTGTGGAAGGTCTTGCACAGCGTATCGTAAGAGGCGATGTGCCAGAGAATCTGCGTCAGAAACAGGTTTACTCTTTGGACATGGGCGCTCTGATTGCAGGTGCTAAATATCAAGGCGAATTTGAAGAGCGACTGAAAGCCGTAATCAACGAAATCACCTCGTCGAATGGCGAAATCATCTTGTTCATCGATGAGATTCACACACTTGTGGGCGCTGGTAAGAGCGGTGGCGCAATGGACGCTGCCAACATTCTCAAACCAGCCCTTGCCCGTGGCGAATTGCGTAGTATCGGTGCCACCACTCTCGACGAATACCAAAAGTATTTCGAACAAGACAAGGCACTCGAACGCCGATTCCAAGTGGTGATGGTTGATGAGCCTGACGAGGAAAGCGCTATTGCCATTTTGCGTGGTTTGAAAGAGAAATACGAGAACCACCACAAGGTGAGGATTAAAGACGATGCCATTATAGCGGCTGTGCAGTTGAGCCAGCGTTATATCAGCGACCGTTTCCTCCCCGACAAGGCCATCGACCTTGTGGATGAAGCCGCTGCCAAGTTACGTATCGAAATGGACTCCGTGCCTGAAGAACTTGACGAGACCACTCGTAAAATCGCTCAACTCGAAATTGAGCGTGCAGCCATCAAGCGTGATGGCGATGCCCAACACGTGGCTCAGGTGGAAAAGGAAATCGCCGAGTTGAAAGACAAGGAAAACGACTACAAGGCAAAGTGGAAGAGCGAGAAGGAACTTATCAACCGCATTCAGCAGAATAAGATTGACATCGAACAACTCAACTTCGAAGCCGAAAGAGCCGAGCGCGATGGCGATTATGCTCGTGTGGCTGAAATCCGTTATTCTTTAATCAAGCAAAAGGAAGACGACAACAAAGCCATTCAAGAGCAACTGAAATCAATGCAGGGCGAAACGGCAATGATCAAGGAAGAGGTTGACAGCGACGACATCGCCGATGTGGTATCGCGCTGGACAGGCATTCCAGTGAGCCGTATGCTCCAAAGCGAGAAAGACAAGTTGCTCCACCTTGAAGAAGAGTTGCACAAGCGTGTAGTGGGTCAGAACGAGGCTATCAGCGCCATTTCCGATGCCGTAAGGCGTAGTCGTGCAGGATTGAACGACCCTCGCAAGCCTATCGGTTCGTTTATCTTCTTGGGTACCACCGGTGTCGGTAAAACCGAGTTGGCAAAGGCATTGGCCGACTATATGTTCAACGACGAGAACATGATGACTCGTATTGATATGAGCGAATATCAAGAGAAGTTTAGTGTGAGCCGTTTGATTGGTCCACCTCCGGGCTACGTAGGCTACGATGAAGGCGGTCAGTTGACCGAGGCAGTACGTCGTAAACCATATTCAGTGGTGCTTTTCGATGAGATAGAGAAGGCGCACCCCGATGTGTTCAACATTCTGCTTCAGGTGCTCGACGATGGCCGACTCACCGACAACAAGGGCCGTACCGTCAACTTCAAGAACACTATCATTATCATGACCAGTAACTTGGGCAGCCAGATTATTCGTGAGCGCTTCGAGCATCTGAATGCTCAGAACAGGGCAGAGGTGATTGAAAAGACCCAAAACGAGGTGTTCAACTTGTTGAAAGCTCAAATGCGTCCAGAGTTCTTGAACCGTATTGATGAAATCATTATGTTCACGCCTCTTGACGAAAACGAGATTGCACAGATTGTACGCTTGCAAGTCAGCGCAGTGGCTAAGATGCTGTCGAAGAATGGCATAACTCTTGAAGCTACCGATGCTGCTGTTGCATTCCTCGCTAAAGCTGGCTACGACCCGGAATTTGGTGCTCGTCCTGTAAAGCGTGTTATTCAGAATATGGTATTGAACAAATTGTCGAAAGACATCATTGCTCAAAACATTGATAGGGAGAAACCTATTGTGATCGACTGCGTAGGTGATGAATTGGTTTTCCGCAACTAACCCCATAATCTCGCGCTACACATAGTAAAGTAAATTAAGAATCCCGCCTCCACGATAATGTGAGGGCGGGATTTTTTATGTTTTCTCGAAAAGGGGAGAGATTACTTGGTAACTGTCACAACGAAGGTAGCGATTGACAGAGAAATGCTGAGAATACTTGTACCCCATTGCCATGCTGGTGGAATTGCCCAAGAAGAACGCTTTTTGGTGGCGTTTGGTTCTACGTAAACCACATCGTTTTGACGAAGATTGTAAACTGGCGAGATAAGAAGATTCTTATCGGTAAGATTAACACGCTGCACTTCACGGCTACCATCAGAATTGGTGTGAATCACCATCACATTATCACGGCGGCCATGAATGGTGAGATCGCCAGATTGTGAAATAGCTTCAAGAATTGTAACACGGCCATTGGTTGACTTGATAAGACCCGGTCTGTTCACTTCACCCATTGTGAAAACTTGGAAGTTTTGGAAGCGCACCTCCACACCTGGCTTTTCTGCAAGGTAGCGAGGGTAGATGAGATTAGTGATTTCTGTCTCTACAGCGCTTTGAGTTTTACCAGCTACATAAATTTTACCAAGAATAGGGAAATCAATATTACCCTTATTGTCTACAAGATAGTAGAACATTGGGTTGTCAGAGTTGTTGGTAGAACCGGTAGCAACCATTTCTGTTTTGTTGAAAAACTTAACCAATTCAGGATTAGTGGCAGAAACGCTGATTTGAAGCAAATCGCCCGACATAATCACAGGGTCGTTGATTTTCGCAGTGGCTTTCAACACTTCGGGAGGGAGTGTTTCGGCATTTTGCATGTAAGTGATGTCCTTTGGGGTACTACAACCAGCCAAGATGATGGCTAAAAATGCCATTGAAAGAAATAATCTGATATTCATATTATTGAAATTGTGTTGTTTGAAAGCATACTAATTGAAATACAAAGTTATGAAAAAAATCAAAATAATTTCAAAAATAGCAGAAATATATCACCATCGCCACCAATTTTGCAATATCCCATATATAATGAAGCAAGAAAAACACATCATCGACAGCATCAACCCCCACTTTTTTTGAATTAAAGAATTGTGTAACTTTGCACATTATTTATATAACGCATTGCACAATGAAGCAAAATTTACCGATAGAGAGCCACCCATTTCCACCATTTCTGCCAGATGGGGCAAGAGTGCTGATGCTGGGTACTTTCCCACCAAAGCCAAACAGATGGGCGATGGAATTTTTCTACCCTAACAAGACAAACGATATGTGGAAAATTATGGGGCATATTTTTTATGCCGACCGATTCAAGTTCTACAACGCGGAGCAGCGCACTTATCGTCTGGAAGAAATCAAGGCTTTCCTCACGGAGCAGCATATCGCCCTCTATGATACCGCCACCCGTGTGCGACGATTGAAAGACAATGCAAGCGACAAATTCCTTGAAATTGTCGAAACCATTGATTTGAAGGCTTTTTTCGCCACTTGCCCAACGCTTGAGGCGGTGGTTACGGCAGGGGAGAAGGCCACGGGCGTGATAGCCTCGATGGCAAACGTGGAGGTTCCAAAAATGGGAGAGATGGTGGAGTGTGAATATGCCGGGCATCGGTTCAAATTGTTCAGAATGCCATCGTCATCTCGTGCCTATCCGTTGGCTTTAGAAAAAAAAGCTGAGGCATATTGCAAAATGTTTCGCCAATTAGGCTATGAAATTTAAATGATTATTTGTATCTTTGCACTCGCAATCAGAATTAAAAGATGAAGAAGCAAACAATTCAATTGCTCATTGGGGCAATCATATTGGTGGCATTAGTGGCCTCAGTTATTGTTTATATGCCTAATTTAGACGCTCAAACGCTCTACAATTGGTTTAAAGACAATATGGGCTACACGCTGATATTCTTGCTGATGGCTGTTGAAAGTTCCTTCATCCCATTCCCAAGCGAGATTGTAGTGCCTCCTGCCGCATACTTTGCGTGTTCAGGTGCAGGTAATGCGAATATCAACGTGGTTATGGTGGTGCTGGTTGCCACATTGGGTGCTTTAGTGGGCGCATGTGTGAATTATGTCATCTCAATGTTCATTGGCCGACCAGTGGTTTACGGTTTCGCGAACAGTAGAATCGGTCACATGTGTTTGATTGATGCCGAGAAAGTGGAAAAGGCTGAAAAGTATTTTGCCGACCACGGTTCAATCTCCACATTCTTGGGACGCTTGATTCCTGGCATACGTCAGCTGATTTCAATTCCTGCTGGCTTGGCACGCATGAGCTTCCTTAAGTTCTCAGTGTTCACCACTCTTGGAGCTGGTATTTGGAACGTTACATTGGCGGCTCTTGGCTGGTGGTTAAGCACTTTCGTTGCAGAGCCAGATTTATACGCTCAGCTCGAAGCCAACAACAAATACCTCACTTACGCAGGTTTTGCATTGTTTGGAATTATTGTTTTATACATTGCTTATAAAGGCTTAAAAGGCTCACCAAAGAAAGGATAATATGAAAGTATCACCTTCACTTCTGTCGGCAGATTTCGCCCATTTGGCTGAAGAACTGGAATTTATCAATGCCAGTGATGCTGATATGCTACACCTTGATGTGATGGACGGAGTGTTTGTGCCCAACATTTCATTCGGTTTTCCCGTAATGAAATATGTGAATAAGCATTGTCAGAAGCCATTAGATGTGCACCTAATGATTGTTGAGCCTCAAAAGTTTGTGGCTGAAGTGAAAGATTGTGGTGCAGAGATAATGACGGTTCACTACGAGGCCTGCGTTCACCTCAACAGGGTGGTGCAGCAAATTCACGATGCGGGCATGAAAGCAGGCGTATCAATCAACCCCGCCACACCAGTGTGCTTGCTCAAAGACATACTGCAAGATGTGGATTTGGTGCTGTTGATGTCGGTGAATCCTGGATTTGGAGGACAGAAATTTATTTCTGGAACAATAGAGAAAGTAAAAGAACTTCGCCAACTCATTGCTGCTACAGGCAGCAAAGCCATCATTGAGGTTGATGGTGGCGTAAATGCTGAAACCGGCGCAAAATTAGCCGAGGCTGGAGTTGACATGGTGGTAGCTGGCAACTACGTTTTCAAATCAGAAGACAGAACTGCCGCAATAGCATCACTGAAGAAGTTGTAGACACATATTGGAAAGGTGCCGGAGTGGCCGAACGGGACGGTCTCGAAAACCGTTGTACCCTTACGGGTACCGAGGGTTCGAATCCCTCCCTTTCCGCAACAGAAACGAGGAAACCCCAACAGGTTCCCTCGTTTTCTTATTTATATGTGACGTTGCTTCTTGAAATTGCAAATTATTTCAATACTGGGGGCACTGAAACAAAAACATAAAAAACCGCTCGCCTTCGGCGAAAAGCCAATCTTCAGAAATCTGATTATCCGAAAACGCAAATAAGAATTGCATTATAACGTAGGGACATGCCTTTGGCATGTTTCGATGCAAACAGCAATGTATCAACGCATTAGGAACATACCAGAAGAACCATCCCTTTGGTATACTTCAATTTGCTTTTAAATTTGAAACAGCTTCCAGCCAAGAAACCATTTAATCATCAGGGGTTTTTCGCCGTGAAACGGCGAGCGGTTTTTATCCTTGGGGCAAAGTGGAAGACCCTCGTAAGAGGGTGGCGGAGGGATTGTGTGGTTGGCGGCATGGAAACTCGTTTCCAATGACGCAAAGCGCACAGTCGCACCGCCAAATGCGAAGCATTCCACTTTGCCCCAAGGCTGTTTTTTATGTTTTTGTTTTTGATTCCATTCACGATTCGGCAACAATGCATAATCTATTCCCAGAAATTTTCCAATGAATCGTTGCTTGGTGTGTGGGGTGGTAAGGATTTTATGGATTGGGCGATTTTTTGGATATATTGGGGTGTTGTACCGCAGCAGCCGCCCACGATGTTGAGCAGGCCGTCTTTTGCCATTGCCTTGATGTGGCTTGCGATGAAATCGGGGGTGTCGTGGTATTCGCCCAGGGCGTTGGGTAGTCCAGCATTGGGGTGAAAACTGATATACTTTGGGATTTGCGATGCTATTCGTTCGATTATCGGGCGCATGTTTGCCACACCAAACGAACAATTCACGCCAAACGACAGGATAGGGTAGTGCTGAATGTTTTCGTATATTTCCTCAAGCGTCTGCCCTATAAATGTGCGCCCACTACGGTTGTTGACGGTGACCGATACCATCACGGGCACCATTGTGCCCAATTCTTCTTCAAGTTGGTTGATGGCGTGCAGAGAAGCTTTGCAGTTGAGCGCATCGTAGCAAGTTTCCAATAGCAGCAAGTCAACACCTCCTTCCATCAGCGCCTTCACTTGTTCGTAATAGGCATCGGCAAAAAGGGTGAAATCAGCACCTTCGCCAAAAGCGTCCATCGTCAAACTTTTGTTCATCGACCCAACGCTTCCAGCCACCCACACTTTGCGCTCGGAGCATTTGCCAGCCACATCTTTCGCAATTTTCGCACCCTCATAAGCCAATTGGTGTGCAAACTTCTCGCATCGGTAATCGGATTGCGAAATACGGTTGCTGTTGAAAGTGTTAGTCGTGATAATATCAGCCCCAGCGTCGATATACTGCTGATGTATATCCGCAATCACATCGGGGCGTGTGATATTCAGAATATCGTAGTTGCCTTTTAATGGCACAATCCAATTTTTAAAAACACCTGATGCGAAATCTTGCTCTTTCAGCGCGCGCTTTTGAATAAGCGTACCCATTGCGCCATCAAGAACGAGGATTCGCTCTTGTAGCGCCGTCAGTATAGTATCTGTAAGTTTCCCCATGGCAGTGCGACTTGGAGCAAGGTTAGATTACAAGTATTGGGTCACGAATTCCGTTCCCCAAATCACAGCGGCGTATCTGAGCCATTTCCCCACACTCATTGCCGCCACAGTGCCCCAAACATTGGCGCGAAGCAAACCTAAAGCCACCGTGATGGCACTGCCCAAGATGGGAATAAATGCGAAAAACGCCATCCATGCGCCACGCTTATGTACCCACGCCGATGCGCGGTCTAACTTTTCTTTTTTCACATGGCAATATTTCTCTATCCATTCCATTTTGCCCAAATGCCCCATCCAGTAGCAAGTCATTCCACCAGCCACATTGCCAGCGAGGGCAGCCCAAAGGCAAATCCATGGGTCGAGATGCAACGGACCTACGCACACCACCAATATCGCCTCAGAGCTCAATGGTATCACGCTTCCTGCTATAAACGAGCCTACAAAAAGCCCCCAATAGCCCCATTGCACGAAAAAGTCAACAAATGCGTCCATACGAGAGTCGCTATTTCACGAGTTTGGTAGTCTCGCCCAAAGTCACTTTCTTCTGCTTGTAAAGCAATCCTAAAGCCTTCTTGAAGTCCTTTTTTGAGCAGTTAAAGGTGTCCATAATGACTTTTGGGTCGCTCTTGTCGTTGAGCGCCATTTCGCCACCGTGCTTTTTGAGATAGTTTTCTATCACTTCGCCAAGGTCATCGACACGCACTTTTTCTATCTTTTCGAGCGTCACATCTATCTTTCCATCGTCGCGCACTTGCTTGATAAAACCTGTGCGACGGTCGCCAATATTGATGTCGCCATATATCTCATTGCTGTAAAGAAGTCCCCAAAACAAGTTATCCACAATCACCTTATAGCCCAGCTCTGTGCGCTGCACCACCAGCACATCCACCTTTTGGCGATGGTAGAATCGTGGCATCTTGTTGTCGAGGAATTTGTTGAGTTTGGCAGATGCCACTATGCGTTTTGTGGCATCGTCGATATACACATATACTATATAGCTGCGACCGGCTTGCATACGCACACGCTGCTCACGGAATGGCACCAACAATTCCTTGTTCACCAAACCCCAATCGAGGAAAGCACCCACCTGGTTCACCTGATTCACGCGCATCAAAGCAAAATCGCCCACCACGGCATAAGGTGTTTCGGTGGTTGCCACAGGGCGGTTTTCCGAATCGTTATACACAAACACGTGGAGCATGTCGTCGATCTGCTCTTCGCCTGTGAGGTAGCGTTTAGGAAGCAGCACTTCGTTTGCCTCATCGTCGATAAGATATAGTCCAAAGTCAACGAAACGGTTGACTCTTAAATCATTATATTTGCCAATTTCTATCATTATGGTTTGCTGTAACTGGAGTTGATATTTTTACTGAAATCACACTTTTTTTTAAGTTTGTTTTATGCCATTCATAAAACAAAATCAAAACATTTTTTTGCATTGCAAAGTTATACATTTCCCATTAAATCCACAAATAGAATGTTTAATTATGTTAAAAATCAAATTTCTAACAAAATACACTAATTTCTGCTGACTTTTCTCTTTTTTAATCAAAAAAAATGCCTAAATTTGTGTGTCGCATGACAAAACGACAAAAAATATTATCAACATCAAAACTTAAACATAATTAGAGTTATGAAGAAGCACAATTTTTATGCAGGTCCTTCAATCATGAGTCAATACACTATTGACAACACCATTGAAGCTATTCGTGATTTCGCAGGTACTGGACTTTCAATTCTTGAAATTTCTCACCGCAGTAAAGAATTTGTTGCAGTGATGGACGAAGTCCAAGCCCTCTTCAAAGAGTTGCTCGACATTCCTGAAGGCTACGAAGTGATCTTCGTGGGTGGTGGTGCAAGCACTCAATTCTGCATGGTGCCATACAACTTGTTGAAAACTAAAGCCGCTTACATTGATTCTGGCACATGGGCTCACAAAGCTATCAAGGAAGCTAAATTGTTTGGCGAAGTTGATGTTTTGGCCTCAAGCGAAGAAGCAAACTACACCTACTATCCAAAGATTGAAAATGTGCCTACCGATGTAGATTACCTCCACATCACCACCAACAACACCATCTACGGTACCGAACTTCGCACCGATCCTGATGTGCCTGTTCGCATGGTGGCTGATATGTCAAGTGACATTTTCTCACGTCCTATCGACGTTTCAAAATACGATATCATCTATGGTGGCGCACAGAAGAACGTTTCTCCTGCTGGTGTGACTTTCGCTATCGTCAGAACCGACGCTCTCGGCAAGGTTGACCGCAAAATCCCAACAATGCTCAACTACGAAACCCACGTCAAGAAGGGTTCAATGTTCAACACTCCTCCAGTGCTTCCAATCTACAGCGCACTCCAGACCTTGAAGTGGTATAAATCACTCGGTGGCGTGAAGGTGCTCCAGAAGATGGACGAAGAAAAGGCTGCTGTTCTTTACGACGCAATCGACTCAAGCAAGATGTTCGTTGGCACAGTTAGAGAAGACAGCCGTTCAATCATGAACGTTTGCTTCGTAATGAAGCCAGAATATAAGGAACTCGAAAAAGACTTCATCGACTTTGCCGGCACTAAGGGTATCGTTGGCATCAAGGGTCACCGTTCAGTAGGCGGTTTCCGCGCATCTCTCTACAACGCACTCCCACTCGAAAGTGTGAAGGTGCTTGTTGAAGCAATGAAGGAATTCGAAAACAAATAAAATAAACCACGAAAAAGTAGGGATACGATTGTTTCGCATCCGCCCCTCAAAATGGTGACACATTATATATAATATAAAGTTTCTCCAAATTGAGGGCTTCTACTATTTCGCTAACATAAACATTAAAAAACGATTACACGACTATGAAAGTTTTAGTTGCAACAAGCAAGCCATTCGCCCCCGTGGCAGTTAAAGGCATCAAGGAAGTACTCGAAGCAGCTGGTCATGAAATGGTGCTCGTAGAAAAAGGCACAAAAGAAGACATGATTAATGCAATTGCAGATTGTGCTGGTCTTATTGTGAGAAGCGACATCGTCGACAAGGAAGTGATGGACGCTGCCAAGGAATTGAAGGTGGTGGTTAGAGCTGGTGCTGGTTACGACAACATCGACCTCGCAGAAGCTACCGCTCACGGCATTTGCGTGATGAACACCCCTGGTCAAAACAGCAACGCCGTTGCTGAATTGGTATTTGGTATGCTCGTTACTTTGGTTCGTAATCGCTACAACGGCACAAGCGGCACAGAACTGAAAGACAAGACTCTCGGTATTCACGCTTACGGTCAAGTAGGTCGCAACGTGGCACGCATCGCCAAAGGCTTCGGCATGAAGGTTAGTGCTCTCGACCCTTGGGTGAAAGACGAAGATATGCTCGCTGATGGCATCACTCCAGTTCACAGCGTGGAAGAACTTTACCAAAACAACCAATATGTAAGTCTCCACATTCCTGCAACTCCACAGACCAAGAAATCTGTAGGCAAGGCCCTCATCGAACTGATGCCAAAGAACGGTGTGCTCATCAACACTGCCCGCAAGGAAGTGATCGACGAGGAAAGCCTCGCTGAAGCACTCGCAGCTCGTGAAGACGTTCGCTACGTAGCCGACGTGAAACCCGACATCGCTGCCGAACTTGAAGAAACATATCCAGAACGTGTATTCTTCACTCCTAAGAAGATGGGCGCACAAACTGCTGAAGCCAACATCAACGCTGGTCTTGCAGCCGCCAACCAAGTGGCTATGCACCTCAAAGACGGCTGGAACCGTTTCCAAGTAAACAAATAATCCAACTCCAATACTATAAAAAAGAGGCACTCATCATTCAGAGTGCCTCTTTTTTTTTCACTCCGTCTTTCAAATAACCCACCAATTAAGCAAACAATATGAACATTCGTAATCACGTCTGCTGAATACATAGGTGAGAGGATGTTAAAAAATGAGGAGTGGAGTGAATGGGTATGGAAAATTTGTTATCTTTGTGGTGAAAAACTATTAAAGAATAAAGATATGAAACGTGTGATTTTTGCCGCTTTTTGCGCAGGTGCTTTGGCAATGCCTTCGTGGGCAGCCCAACCAAAAGCCAAGGTTCAAACCAACAATGATGTGATTCTCCATGCTTGGAGTTGGAGTTTCAACACTATTCGTGAGAATATGAAAAGCATTGCCGATGCAGGGTTCACTATGGTGCAGACATCTCCAGCACAGCAATGTGTGACCGAAACCAAAGGTGACAAAGGCGGTGGTAACAGGCTGTTTGGCAAAGGGTATTGGTATTACCATTACCAGCCCACCGACTGGAAAATCGGTAATTATCAATTAGGTACTCGCGACGATTTCAAGGCAATGTGCGACGAGGCGAAGCGATATGGCGTGAGGGTGATTGTAGATGTGCTCCCCAACCACACTTCTATCGACGACACACGCACCAGCGATGCGCTCGATGCTGCCGTTGGCGGACACGAAAACCTCTACCACGCCAATGGTTTCAACGAAATCAAAGACTATAACGACCGTCTGCAATGCACCACAGGTCAAATGGGTGGTCTGCCTGACGTAAACACCGAAAACCCTGACTTCCAGCACTATTATATGCTGTATGTAAACGATTTGCTCAAGTGCGGTTGCCGTGGTTTCCGCTACGATACAGCCAAGCACATCGGTTTGCCAAGCGACCCCAAAGACCCCAAAAGCCCAGAAAACGACTTTTGGGAAGTGGCTACTGGCAGAAAGGCAGTGAAAGGACTTCGCATGGCTTTGCCCGAAGACAGTCTGTTCATCTACGGCGAGGTGCTTCAAGACAAGAATGTGAAAGAAACAGAATACGCCCAATACATGGGACTGACGGCAAGTAACTACGGTTACATTATGCGTGAGGCACTCAAGGCTGCCAAGTTCGACACCACAAAGGCAGGCAACTGGTTTCACCCAGTTGAGCCTCAAAAGTTGGTCACTTGGGTGGAATCGCACGACACTTACTGCAACGCACACGAATCGGCAGACTTGAGCCTCGAACAAGTGCGCACCGCATGGGCATGGCTCGCCGCTCGCCAATTCAGCACTCCGCTGTTCTTCTCTCGCCCAAACAACAGTACAAAAGACAACGTGTGGGGCGACAACATAGTGGGTGCACGTGGCAACGACCAGTTCATCCACCCCGAAGTGGCAGCCGCCAACAAATTCCGCAAAGCCATGGCTGGCGAGCCTGAAGCACTTTTCTACTCAGCCGATGCACAAGTGGGCGAGGTATGCCGTGGCAAGAAAGGCGCAATGCTGGTGAACATGAGTGGCAACGAAGTGGCAGTAAGCATGAAAACCAACCTGCCCAATGGCAAATACACCGATGCAGTGCACGGCTCCGTGTTTAGAGTGAAGAGAGGCACGCTTACTGGCACTCTCGCTCCATTATCGTCCTACGCCCTCATCAAGAAATAATCAAAATAGTGAACAAAACAAGTATTGAAATATTGGTAGGAATGTCGCTGCTGTGGTTCACTGGTTGCGGCACAGGCATCGAAACCACCGATAAGGTGACTGATAAAGATGTGAAGAAGGTGGAGGACTACTACGCCGCCACATCGGTGCAATCGTCGCTGAAAATCGAGTTTGATTCGGTGGCTTCGTGGAAGCAAGGCAAGCAGTTTTATGTGACCAACGACCGCATTTCACTAATATTTGAGAACTCCGACAAATACTCTCCCGACCAAATCCATTTGGCTGGCACTCGCCTCACATATAATGGTTATGCCACTGGCAGTGTGCTCGACAATAGGGCTGTGGTGACACTGAAATTCACCGATGGTGTGAATGAATACCGCTATTGCACCAACAAAGAGATTCAAGAACTCTCCCCCAATTTCCATGTGCCATTTATGGTTGATGAGGACATGGTGAAAAGCGTTGCACATCAAATCGTGGGCAAAACGCTTTACGTTCGCACCAGATTGTGGTATGACGTTCGCACTCAGCAAATGATTGACCGCCGTCAGTATATCGCTGTGAAGGTGGACAGCGTGTTGCCCGGTGACGATGCACTGCCGCTGAAGGTGGTGTTTACCACCCTCGACACACATGAACAAGCCATGCTGCGCATTTCAAGCGGGAAATCGCTCCAATCAAGGGATTTCGACGCTATGTTCTCGCTGAAAAATCCTCGCAACGAATTTCCTGAGATTTCTCCCGAAAACTGGTTGCTCATCACCAAAGGCAAGGTGGCAGAAGGCATGAACAAAATGGAGTGCCGAATGGCTAAAGGATCGCCAAAACAGATTGTACGCACCCCATCACACGATGGAATGGGCGAATACTGGTATTACGACGGGGGCATGTTTCTACATTTTGAAGACGGAATTTTGAAACAATTCAGATGAACTACAATTCAGAACTTGAAATAGAATTTCTCGGAACAGGAACCTCTACGGGGGTTCCTTCCATTGGTTGCCACTGCAAAGTGTGCCGGTCAAAAGACAAGAAAGACAAACGACTGCGGGCTTCCGCCATTGTGCGCTATAAGGGCACGAACATTCTCATTGACTGCGGTCCGGATTTCCGACAGCAGATTTTGCGAGCGTCATCAGACAATCTCGACGCTCTGCTCTTGACCCACATTCATTACGACCACGTGGCTGGCATCGACGACTTGCGGCCTTACAGTTTCAACCATATTTTCCCCATTTACGCAAGGCCGGAAGTAAACCAACAGTTGCGCACCAATTTGCCATACTGCTTTACAAAGCATCCTTATCCGGGCGTGCCACGACTTGATTTAGTGGATATTGACAACAATCCTTTTATGGTTGGAAATGTGGAAGTTACGCCAATCCCTGTGATGCACGACAAACTACTCATCAATGGCTACCGTATCGGGCCACTTGCCTATATCACCGACTGCTCATATATCTCACCAGAGGAAATAGAGAAGTTGAAGGGCATTCCGCTGCTCGTAATCAATGCGCTCCGCCATCGTCCTCACCACAGCCACATGACTGTAGAGCAAGCCCTTGAGGTGGTAAGTCAGATTTCTCCACAAGTCACATATTTCACACACATGTGCCACGGCATCGGCTACCACTACCAAGCCGAATCCCATCTGCCACCTAACGTACACTTCGCCTACGACACTCTAATAGTACGCACAGAATAACCGCCTATAAAATTTCATAAAAAGTGGAAGAAAACAGCATTTGTTTTGAAAATGTTGTTTTTTTCATTTTAATATGCGACGGCAAAGCATTATCTTTGTAAATTGAATAAAACGGATTTTTCAGTGAAAGATATGAGAAATATAGCCATTATGGGTAGCACGGGCTCTATCGGGCGACAAACGCTCGATATAGTGAGTGAATATCCCGACCTATTTAAGGCGTGGGTGCTGGTGGCAAACAATAGTGCAGACTTGCTTATTGAGCAAGCCCTGAAGTACCGCCCTCACACGGTGGTGATTGCCAACGAGGCTCTTTACGACAAAGTGAAAACTGCTTTGGCCGACACCAACATTGAAGTGCTGGCTGGCGATCAAGCTGTGGCAGATTGTGTGACAGCCCCAGAAATCGACACGGTGGTGACGGCTATGGTGGGGTATAGTGGACTGGCTCCAACTATCAAAGCCATTGGCGCAGGCAAGAAAATAGCCTTGGCAAACAAGGAAACCCTTGTGGTGGCTGGCGACCTGATTACACGCTTGCTTGCAACCTCAAAATCGGTGCTTTACCCTGTGGATTCGGAACACGGCGCATTCTATCAGTGCTTAGTGGGCGAACGCCACCAAGATATCAACAAACTGATTCTTACAGCATCAGGCGGTCCATTCCGCACTTTCTCGAAAGAGCAGTTGGAGCATGTGACAGCCGCCGATGCGCTGAAGCACCCCAACTGGAGTATGGGAGCCAAAATCACCATCGACTCTGCTTCGATGATGAACAAGGGCTTTGAAATGATTGAAGCGAAGTGGCTCTACAACGTGTCGCAGCGCGATATTGAAATAGTGGTGCACCCTCAGTCAATCGTTCACTCTATGGTGGAATTTAAAGACGGTTCGGTGAAAGCGCAACTGGGATTGCCCGACATGCGCTTGCCAATCCGCTACGCATTGGGATTGCCTGGCCGACTGGCTTCGGACTGCAAGAAAATGACAGTGGCAGACTACTGCAACCTTACGTTCGAACTTCCCGACTTTGAGAAATTCCCGCTTCTGAACACTGCCTACGAAGCCGCCGACCGTGGTGGTAACGCAGCATGTGTGGTGAATGCCGCCAACGAGATTGCCGTGGCTGCTTTCCTTAACAATCAAATAAAATTTACAGACATCTATAAAATCATTGAGCAGACACTCGCTTGGGCTCCATTCGTGGAAACCCCTGCATACGACGACTATGTGAATAGCAATGCCGAAGCGCGTGCCTATGCTTCATCATTAATCAAGTAAGAGAACTACAAGAAATGAGCACATTTTGGTTAAAAGCATTTGAACTGATACTTTCGCTGAGTTTGCTGGTGTTTATCCACGAATTTGGTCACTATATGTGGGCAAGAATCTTCGGCGTAAAAGTAGAAAAATTCTACCTTTTCTTTAATCCATGGGTCACACTGATGGCTTGGCTTCCTAAAACGAAGAAAGTAAGCGTGCTTCGCACCAGCAAAGGCGCAGTTTATGAGTCGGAGGGCGTTGAGACAGAAAAAGAGTCCTCCAGCAAGAAAGCCACTTGGCGCGACACCGAGTATGGTTTAGGCTGGCTGCCATTGGGCGGCTATTGCGCCATCGCTGGTATGATCGACGAAACTCAAGGCGCCGACAAACTTTCGAGTGAGCCACAACCATGGGAATTTAGAACACAAGCCACTTGGAAGCGACTCCTGATTATGGTGGGCGGCGTGCTCAACAATTTTCTCCTTGCCATCTTCATCTATGCTGGTATGGTATGGTACTGGGGCGAGCAATATCTTCCATTCACAAGCGCAACCGAAGGCATCACTTATAGCGAAACCGCCCACAAGGCAGGTTTTCAAGACAACGATATTCCTCTGATGGCTGATGGCGACGCTGTGCGCTATTTCGACAGCGACCAGCTGAAAATTGCTATGGCTAAAGAGGTGAAAGTGCTTCGTGGCAAGAAAGATACCGTTACGATTTCAATCCCCGACCAGTTTGTGCTGCAAGTGAATAGCGACCTTGAAAACGGCGAGCCATTCATGTCGTGCAATGTGCCTACCATTGTGAAGGCTACAATGCCTGGCACTGGTGCAGAGAAAGCTGGTTTCCAAGAGGGTGACAAGCTGGTGGCTGTGAATGGCGTGGCCACACCATCGTTCACACAATTCACCGAACAACTCAAGAAAAACAGTGGCAAGACCATTCCCGTGCAACTTATTCGTGGTGGAAAAACCGTCACCACTCAAGCAGAGGTTGACGGCGATGGCAAACTTGGTTTCGAGGTGCTTGCCGACGTGTCAAAACTCTTCAAAACCGAGCAACACAGTTATTCATTCTTCCAGTCGGTGCCTCGTGGCATCGAGATGGGATGCTCTCAACTGGTAAGTTATGTGAAAGCGTTTAAGACGGTGTTCTCGAAAGAGGGTGCAAAGAATTTGGGCGGTTTTGGTTCTATCGGCCACATCTTCCCAGATGAATGGGACTGGTACAGTTTCTGGAGCATTACCGCATTCCTTTCTGTGATTCTTGCCTTTATGAACATTCTTCCTATTCCAGCCCTCGACGGCGGACATGTGCTGTTCTTGCTCTACGAGATGATAACTCGCCGCAAGCCAAGCGAGAAATTTATGGAATGGGCGCAAACCGCAGGCATGGTGTTCTTGATAGCGCTCTTGCTGTTTGCCAATGCTAACGATATTTACCGATTCTTTATTAAATAACAGATGGTTTACAAACGCGTGATATTAAAGCGAGGTAAAGAGGAATCGCTCAAGCGATTTCACCCCTGGGTTTTCTCTGGGGCAATTGCTCGCATGGACAACATAGAAGAAGGTGACTTGGTGACTGTTTACGACCACGAGGGCAACCTCATCGGCAACGGACACTATCAGATTGGCAGCATCGCCGTGCGTATTCTCACTTTCGACGACACAGAAATCGACTCCGCATTTTTTGTGAAGCGCCTTACAGAGGCATACAAGATGCGTCAGGCTCTCGGGTTGAGCCGCCCCGACAACAATGCTTTCCGCCTGGTGCATGGCGAAGGCGATTTCTTGCCAGGCTTGGTGGTCGACATTTACGGATCTACTGCTGTGATGCAAGCCCACTCTCCAGGTATGCACTTCGCGCGCAACCTGATTGCAGACGCTCTCACCCAGTTGCCCAATGGCGTGGTGAAGAATGTGTATTACAAGAGCGAAACCACCTTGCCCTACAAGGCGCAGCTCGACCCCCAAAACGAATACATAGTAGGGGAGTACGATACCGATGTGGCTATGGAGAATGGTTTGAAATTTCATGTCGATTGGCTCCGCGGCCAAAAGACGGGGTTCTTCGTTGACCAACGCGAGAACCGATCGCTTCTTGAACATTACGCCACAGGCCGAAAAGTGCTCAACATGTTCTGCTACACTGGTGGATTCTCGTTCTACGCCCTGCGTGGCGGTGCCGAGCTTGTTCACTCAGTGGATAGCTCCGCAAAGGCAATTTCGCTCACCGATGCTAATGTGGAATTGAACTTTCCGAATTGCGAACGTCACAAGTCGTTTGCCATCGATGCTTTCAAATACCTCGACGAAATGGGAAGCGACTACGACCTTATTGTGCTCGACCCTCCAGCATTCGCAAAGCATAAAAGTGCATTGCGTAATGCTCTGATTGGTTATCGCAAACTCAACGCAAAGGCATTTGAAAAAATCAAACCGGGTGGCATATTGTTCACATTCTCTTGCTCACAAGCTGTGAACAAGGAGCAATTCCGACTGGCTGTGTTCAGCGCGGCGGCAATGTCGCGTCGCAAGGTGCGCATCTTGCATCAACTCACCCAGCCTGCCGACCACCCAATCAACATCTACCACCCCGAAGGTGAATACCTGAAGGGATTAGTGCTTTACGTGGAATAATTAATTTTTTAATGCAATAGATTATGAAGAAAACCTTTATCGCCGCCGCACTGGTGGCATTGGCATCAATAGCAACTATGGCACAAGGAAATAAGTTCGACTACAACGTCGATAGTTTTGCCGACATTCAGGTACTGCGTTATCAAGTGCCCGGATTTGCCGACCTTTCTTTAAATCAAAAGAAACTTGTTTACTACCTCACCGAAGCAGCTTTGCAAGGTCGCGACATTCTCACAGACCAGAACTGCAAATACAATCTTCAGGTGCGTCAAACCCTTGAAGCGCTCTACACCAGCTACAAGGGCGACAAGAACAACGCCGATTTCAAGGCTTTGGAAAAATACTTGAAGCAAGTGTGGTTTGCAAACGGCATTCACCATCACTATTCTAAGGATAAGTTCATCCCAGAATTTACCGAAGAATTTTTCAACGCAAGTGTGAAGGCTTTGCCTCAATCAAAATTGCCATTGGCTAAGGGACAATCTGTCGCCTCTTTCCTCAAAGTGATGGATCGAGTGATTTTCGACAAGGCGTTTATGGCTAAGAGTGTGAACCTCGCTGCCGGCCAAGACCTCATCACCACATCAGCCAACAACCTTTACGAAGGCGTAACGCAAAAGGAAGTGGAAGACTATTACAAGGCTATCAAAGACCCTAACGACAAGACTCCTATTTCTTACGGACTTAACGCTAAGGTGGTGAAAGAGAACGGTAAAGTGGTAGAGAAAGTTTACAAAGTGGGCGGTCTTTACTCTGAAGCCATCACCAAGATTGTTGACAATTTGAAGAAAGCCATGAATTATGCCGAAAACGAAGCACAAAAGGCATATATTCAAAAGTTGATTGATTTCTATGTCACAGGCTCATTGCGCACATTTGATGAATACTCTATCCTGTGGGCACAAGAGACCAAGAGCGATGTGGACTTCATTAACGGTTTTATTGAAAATTATGGCGACCCTCTGTCGATGACTGGCGCATGGGAATCTATAGTGAACTTCCGCAACAAGGAGGCATCACAGCGCACCACGCTTATCAGCAACAATGCACAGTATTTTGAAAACGCATCGCCTGTTGACAACCGTTTCAAGAAGCAAAACGTGAAAGGCGTGAGCGCAAAGGTGATTACCGCAGCCATTTTGGCTGGCGATAGTTATCCTGCCACTCCAATCGGTATCAACTTGCCTAACAGCAACTGGATTCGTGCACAATACGGCTCTAAGTCGGTGACTATCGAAAACATCACCGATGCTTACGACGAGGTGGCTAATGGCACTGGTTTCAACGAAGAGTTTGCTTACAGCAATGTGGAAGTGGAATTGATGAAGAAATATCTCACACTCGCCGACAAGCTCCACACCGACCTTCACGAATGTTTGGGTCACGCTTCTGGTCAAATGCTCCCAGGAGTTGATGCAAGTTCGTTGAAAAACTACCGCTCAACCCTTGAAGAGGCACGTGCCGACTTGTTCGCCCTCTATCACATGGCAGATCCAAAACTGCTTGAATTGGGCATTTTCAAAGATGCTGACACCTACAAGGCTGAATACTACAAATATATTATGAACGGTCTGCTCACCCAACTCACCCGAATCGAGCCAGGCAAGGACATCGAGGAAGCACACATGCGCAACCGCAAACTCATCAGCGAATGGTGCTACCAAGAAGGTAAGGCCGACAACGTGATTGAATATGTGAAGCGCGACGGAAAGACTTTCGTTCGCATCAACGATTACGAAAAACTCCACAAGCTCTTCGGCAAATTGCTCGCAGAAATTCAGCGCATCAAGAGCGAAGGCGACTTTGAAGCAGGTCGCGACTTGGTTGAAACCTACGGCGTGAAGGTTGATTCAGCAATCCACAAGGAAATCTTGGCACGATACGAAAAACTCAACATCGCGCCATACAAGGGCTTTGTCAATCCTGTTTACACACTGGTGAAGGACAACAACGGCAACATCACCGATGTGAAAATCTCATACGAAGAAGGTTACATCCAACAGATGCTCCGCTACAGCCGCGACTATTCGCCCCTCACCAAGTAACCCCCATCACCCCATAAATTAAAACAGAGAGAGCCTCCACCACAAGGCTCTCTCTTCCTTTTAACATTCTACCTTTTTACCATAGATTGCTCCACGCACATTTAATTATATTTGCATGAAGGTTTTTATGGCTCAGTGGATAAATACTGGAGGACTGAAACAAAAACATAAAAAAACAGATTATCCGAAAGCGCAAGAATTGCATCATAACGTAGGGACATGCTTTTGGCATGTTTCGATGCAAACAGCAATGTATCAGCACATTGGAAACACACACAGGAGAACCTTCCCTTTGGTATGATTCAATTTGCATTTAAATTTGAAAAGAAATCACTTTATCATCAGGGGTTTTTCGCCGTGAAACGGCGAGCGGTTTTTATCTTTATGAATAGAGACATTAGTGCTTCAGGTGTTTCAGGTGTTTCAGGTGCTTCAGGTGCTTCAGGTGCTTCGGACGACTTGTGGCTATCTGAATATATTAATTGTGGTGGGGATTTTGGGGGTGGTGTGAATTTTTTTGAAAAAATATTTGTGGAAATTTTTGTATTTCACATTTAATTGTTAATTTTGGGGCGTAATGTTAAAAATTTAGACGAAAACACCGTGTTTTTCGGCAAAGTAGTAGTTTTTTAACGTTGCAGTACAAGTGTTAAAGTGTTAATTCCGGTAAGATGAAGAAATCCACAATTTGGCTTCTGACGATAGTGATGGCTTCCACCATTATGGGACTTTTGTTCGTTCAAATCATGTATATGGAAGACATGGTGAGAATGCGAAATGAGCAATTTTCCGAAACGGTGAAAAGAAGTCTGTACGCCGTGTCCGACGCTCTGGAACAAGACGAAACACGATACTATCTCGACCAAGACTTGAACGAGGCAGAGCGTTATCAATTTGAACTTGGCGACCGCCTGCCGTCGGAAATCACAGGGACGATTTCAGACAACACAAACAACCTGGGCAAAAAGACAGCCCTCAAGCCTGAAATCGGAAGTGGCAACTTCAAACTCTCGGAGCAATACAAGCACCAGCAAGCCATTCTGAAAGGGCAGTACCTGTACCAGAAGGGGTTGCTCAACGAGGTAATCCTATCCATTCTCAACCAAGCGAGCGACCGCCCCATTGTGGAGCGTGCCGATTCGGCAAGGGTGAATATCTACTTGAAGAGGGAATTGGAGGGCAACGGTCTGGAAGTGCCATACGAATTTGCGGTGGAAAGTCCACAGCAAGGCATCGTGTATCACACAGCCGGTTATGAACCTGATGGCGATAAGCGCAGCGTATTTTCTGCAGTGCTGTTCCCGAAAGACCCCGAATCGAAGCGCAATGTGCTGAAGGTGTTTTTCCCTACGCAGTCGAGTTACATCTATGCATCTATCAAGTTTATGATTCCGTCGTTTGTGTTCACGTTCATTCTGATGTTCATTTTCATCTACACCATTGTGGTGATTTTCCGTCAGAAGAAGCTGAGCGAAATCAAAAACGACTTCATCAACAACATGACGCACGAGTTTAAGACACCTATCTCCACCATATCGCTGGCTGGGCAGATGCTCAACGACGAAACCGTGCTGAAAAGCCCAACGATGATGAAGCATGTGTCGCAAGTGATTACCGACGAAACGAAGCGTCTGCGATTCCAAGTGGAAAAAGTGCTGCAAATGTCGCTTTTCGACCGAGGCACTGCCACCATTCGCCTGAAAGATGTTGATGCCCACGCCATTATCGACAATGTGGTGAGCACCTACCGCATCAAGGCTGAAAAATTCGGTGGCCACATCACCGCCGACTTCTCTGCCGAAGACTCGATTGTGAATGTTGACGAGATGCACTTCACCAATGTGATATTTAACCTCCTTGACAACGCCATCAAATACCGCCGCGAGGATGTGGCTCCAGAGTTGTCGATCTCCACTTGCAATATTGGCGACGAAAAACTCGAAATCCGCATCAGCGACAACGGCATAGGCATGAAGAAAGAGGATTTGAAAAAGATATTTGAAAAATTTTATCGCGTTCATACCGGAAACCGACACGATGTGAAGGGATTCGGACTCGGCTTGGCTTATGTGAGCAAAATGATTGAACTGTTTAAGGGCACAATCAAAGCCGAAAGCGAACTAAATAAAGGTACGACATTTATAATTACATTACCACTTTTTAAATAAATTAGATTATGGAAGAAAAATTGAGAATTCTGCTTTGCGAAGATGACGAGAATCTTGGCATGCTCACAAGAGAGTATTTGCAGGCAAAAGGCTACAATGTAGATTTGTATGCAGATGGTGAAAGTGGCTATAAGGCATTTTTGAAGGGCAAATACGACATTTGCGTGTTCGACATCATGATGCCAAAGAAAGATGGTTTTCAATTGGCACAGGAAGTGCGCACCGTTAACAGCGAGGTGCCTATCATTTTCCTTACTGCCAAAACTTTGAAAGAAGATATCCTCGAAGGCTTCAAGATCGGAGCCGACGACTATATCACCAAGCCTTTCAGCATGGAAGAATTGGTGATGCGTATTGAAGCTATTTTGCGTCGTGTGAAGGGCAAAAAGGGCAAAGAAATCACTATGTATAAGATTGGTAAGTTCACTTTCGACACTCAGAAGCAAGTGCTTATCGCCGACGACAAGCCCGAAAAACTCACCACCAAGGAGAGCGAACTCCTCAGCCTGCTTTGCGCACATGTGAATGAGATTTTGGAACGCAACTTCGCATTGAAGACCATCTGGATTGACGACAACTACTTCAACGCTCGTTCAATGGACGTGTACATCACCAAACTGCGTAAGCACTTGAAAGATGATCCATCTATCGAAATCATCAACATTCACGGCAAGGGCTACAAGCTGATTGCTCCTGAAGCTGAAGCGAAGTAAAAAATATCACACTCTATATAAAATCGTGGCGTTCGTTCGGAAGGTCACGATTTTTTTATTACCTTTGCACCAACGAACAGCACCAGCGCTGTCGGGATTTTTTGAATACTGTTGACGTTTATATTATATTATGAATTATTTGTTCCGCATTTACCAGTGGCTTATCGCCGCACCAATCATATTAGTTGCCACAATTCTTACCGCCTTGTTCACCATGGTGGCAAGTTTGTTCAACAGGGCTTGGGCAGGATATTACTGCACCATTTTATGGGCCAGATGCTTCTGTTGGCTGTTTTTCATCGATGTGAAAGTGGAAGGACGCGAAAACATCGACAAGAACAAATCCTACGTGTTTGTGGCAAACCACCAAGGCGCATACGATATTTTCGCTCTGTCGGGCTATCTGGGGCATAACTTCTGCTGGATGATGCGACGCGCGCTCATCAACATCCCTTTTGTGGGCACAGCTTGCCAAATGTCGGGACAGATTCTTGTGGACACCCACAATGCGAAAGCTTTGAAGAAAACGATGGACGATGCGAAGAAGCGTCTGAACAAAGGCGTATCGCTTTGCGTGTTCCCCGAAGGCCGCCGTACCGACACTGGAAAAATGGGACCATTCAAGAAGGGCGCGTTCAAACTCGCAGTGGACTTCAGCCTCCCAGTAGTGCCCATTACCATTGATGGCAGCTACGATGTGATGCCTCGCTCCACATTCAATATCCGTCCGGGCAAAATCCGCATCATGATTCACAAACCCATTTTCCCAGCCGAAGACGGCCACGACTTGAAGGCACTGTCGATCGACTGTTTTAAGGTAATTCACGACTCTCTGCCCGAAAAGTACAAATAAGACACGCGAAATAGCGAGAAATCGCGCAAAGCGAAATAAAAAATGGGATATATCGCTTGCCATTTCCAAAAAATGTATTACCTTTGCAACGCAAATGAAAATTGTCCTGTGGTGTAACGGTAGCACACCGGATTCTGGTTCCGTTTGTGAGGGTTCGAATCCTTCCAGGACAACAAAGTGAGAGTGGTCATCTCGCATGAGATAATCACTTTCATTTTATGAATATAACAATTTAAACTTAATTTATTATTATTTTTTATGGCAACTAAAATCAGATTACAACGCCACGGTCACAAAGACTATGCGTTCTATCCAATTGTCGTAGCCGATAGCAGGGCACCACGAGATGGTAGATTTATTGAAAGGATTGGTTCTTATAACCCTAATACTAATCCTGCTACAATAAGTTTAAATTTCGAAAGAGCGCTTCATTGGGTGAATTGCGGTGCAATTCCTACCGACACAGTTCGTAACATTCTTTCTCGCGAAGGCGTAATGCTTATGAAGCATCTCCAAGGCGGTGTTAAGAAGGGTGCGTTCGATGAAGCAGAAGCTCAAAAGCGTTTCGATGCTTGGAAGGCTGAAAAAGATGCTAAGATTGAAGCTGCAAAGGCTAACTTGGCAAACGCAAAGAGCGCTGACCAAAAGAAGCGTCTTGAAGAAGAAGCTAAGAAGAACGAAGCTAAGGCTGAAGCTGTGGCTAAGAAGAAAGCTGAAATCGCAGCCGCTAAGGCTGAAGCTGAAGCAGCAGCCGCTGCCGAGGCTGCCGCTACAGAGGCTCCAGCTGAAGAAGCTGCCGAAGCACCTGCTGAAGCATAATCTTAAACTTCTGCAATCGCATAAAAAGCGTTGGGCGATAGCCTGACGCTTTTTTTTACAACCAAAAATATAAATATTCTTTGCCATTTTCAGTTGTAATGTAATTTTTTTTGTGTAATTTTATGTTTGAAATTAAATCTGATTTCTTATGATACGTAAAACTATACCATTAATTTTAGGCTGTATGCTTTTACTCGCCACCGTAGCAAGTTGCGGAAAGGGCGATGGGGCATCATCTGGTGGCGATTCAATAACCTTCAGCGCAAAAAAAGACGCCGACACATCTTCTTTCAAGCGCAGCAATGGCGAAATTTGCAAAGTGAGTGTGAACACCGAACTCTCTATTCCCGACACATATAAAGGAAAGGCTATTGACGATAAGTTCGTGAAACTTTTTGTCACCACCGCACTTGAAGGCGGCGACTCTCTTGACGTGGACACTGCTATCAAGCAACTGGTGGCAAACCGACTGGCGGAAAACGTGTCGAGCGAAACCGAGAGCAACGAAGAAGACGACGCACTTGCCACATCGAATATTCAAATCGACGTGAAAGTTTACCCTGTGTTTAATCGCAACGGCATCCTCTCTATGTGCTTTGAGGAAACCGTGAAGAAAGACGCAGTGGCTTCGGTAGTGCACAGTTATTTCAACTACGACATGGAGAAATGTGCCGTGGTGGACATGGGCGAATTTGTGGATGGAGCATCAAGCGACCTAGCTCAACTGCTGCAAAACAAACTGATGGAGCAAAACAAGGTGGAAACCGAGGAAGAACTGAACAGTATCGGTTATTTCGACATTTACAACCTCTCCGCCACATCAAACTTCTATTTCAACGACAAAGGAATCGTGTGGAGTTACAAGCCGCAAGAGCTGACGGTCGATGCCAATGCCGAGCCCACCATCTTAATTCCATTTGCCGAGTTGGCACCCTATGTGAAAGAAAATTCTATTATCAACACCCTTTTGTAAGAGGCTGATTCTAAACCGAATTAATGAACGCAATTTTAAAATACTTTCCACAACTGTCGGAAAAGCAACAACAGCAATTCCAACTGCTTGAAGAGTTATACCCTGAGTGGAACAGTAAAATCAATGTGATTTCACGCAAAGACATTGAAAACCTTGAGGTGAACCACCTGCTCCACTCGTTGGGCATCGTGAAATTCGTAAACTTTCAACCCGGCACGAAAGTGCTCGACTTGGGCACAGGTGGCGGTTTCCCAGCCATTCCGTTGGCTGTTTTCTATCCCGAAGTGCAATTTCACCTTGTCGACAGGATCGGAAAGAAGTTGAAAGTGGCTCAAGACGTGGCAGAAAAGGCTGGATTGACAAATGTCACAATCCAGCATGGCGACGTGAAGGAGGTGAAAGGCAAATTCGATTTTGTGGTCAGTAGGGCAGTGATGGACTTGGCTGACATTGTGCCGCTGGTTCGCCGATTGATTTCTTCCGACAACTTCAATGCCATTCCAAACGGCTTGATTTGCCTCAAAGGCGGCGATTTGAAGGACGAGGTTAAGAAGTTTAAAGACGAAGTGCTCATCGATGAACTGAAAAGTTATTTCAAAGAGCCTTTCTTCGATACAAAAAAAGTGGTTTATTTACCTTTATAATCATTCCTGCGAAATGAAAACAAGCATTGTCACCACCCGACTTTTCGGCGAAAACATATACATTATTTGGGACGAAACCACACTTGAGGCTGCAATCATCGACCCCGGCATGATGGACGAGAACGAGCGTCAAGAGGTGGAAGATGTGGTTAAGCAAGAGAATCTAAGCGTGAAATACGTGCTCCTGACGCACTCGCACGTCGACCACGCTTGCTCTGCACGATGGACAGCCGAAAAATTTGGCGCACAAGTGTATGGCTCGAAAAATGATGATATGCTGGCCCAATCGCTCACCGGTCAAGCCACAATGTTTCATTTGCGAATTTCGCCACAGCCACTCACCATCGACCACGACCTCAAGCAAGGTGACGAACTCACCCTTGGCAATGACAAGATTCAAGTGCTTGCCACTCCCGGCCACACCGAAGGAGGCTTGACTTACTATATTCCACAAGAGGGCGTTGCCTTTGTGGGCGACGCCATTTTCCAGCACAGCGTGGGCCGCACAGATCTGCCCGGTGGCAATATGCACACGCTGACCGAGAGCATCAAATCACGGCTATTCGTGCTGCCCGGCGAAACCATCTTGGCACCCGGACACGGACCAACCACAACCGTGGAAGATGAGCGACTCGGCAATCCGTTCGTATAAACCCAAATCGGCCGATTTGGGATAAACGCCTGTTCACAGCCTGCCGCTCACTTCATTTTTTGGCAGGACTGATTGTAGCCACCACATATTCTGAATTTGTACCAATGCGGAACTTTCCGCCCCAAATTCCAATGCCTGAACTGATATAGTATTGGGTGTTGCCCCTTTGGTGTGCACCATGGTCTTTCTCATACATTGCTCCAGTAATCAAACTCACCGGGAACACTTGCCCCTGATGGGTATGTCCGCTAAACTGGAAATCCACCTTTTCACGCTCTGCTTGCTCAAGGTGAAATGGTTGGTGGTCGAGCAGCAGGGTGAACTTTGATTTGTCCACCGACTGCATCAGCGAGTGCAGCGTGGCTCTATGTCCATTCATTCGATCGTCACGCCCCACAATATTGATTCCTGCCACCTCCACGGCAGAGTCTTTCAACAGGTGTATTCCAGCCAAATCATAGAACTTTTTCACCTCGTCTATATTGCTGAAATATTCGTGATTACCATAGCAAGCATAAACAGGCACTTTAAGTCGATGAAACTCTTCCTCAAACCTCTGTTTTCTGATAGGGTAGAGGCTGATGTCCACAATATCACCGGCTATCAGTATCAAATCAGGATTCTCGGCATTAATCATATCCACCCATTTCGCAAACTCCTGTTTCCCGATATGGTAGCCCAAATGCACATCGCTGAGCAGCACCAATTTCAGAGGCTTGGGCAGCGATTTTGATGTGGTGAAGTTCAGTTCCACCCGCCTCTTCGCATTATAATTAACGTAGCCGTAAACCATCAGAGCAAACACCGCACCAAACACCACCATCGAAGCCTTCGCCGAATGGTGGTTGAATCCCTTCGGAATCAAGTGCGTAGCCACACCTATATCCATCACAGCAAAAGCCAAGACCAAGTAAAGCAGCACCACCAGCCACGATGTGCCCACATCGTATAACACCGTGTCAAGCAGTAGGCTCGACATGCCCTGGAATTGTCGCACAAAGCGCAGAATCAGTGCCACAAGCGCCATCAGCATCAACAGCACCACCACCCACTTGCCCCAAACTGGAAATGGAAGAATCTTAAAAGTGCGCCACGAAATATATGCTTGTCCCAAGAGGATTAGAATAACGGCTATTTTCATAACTCAATTTTTTTATTCAAATTAACTGCAAAAAAATAGAAGGCACAAATTGCGAATTGCATATTAGCATTATTTAACGAGGGCAGAGGTCCGAATGTTAACAACTAATGGCTCTATTTTTTGAATAGGTTGTATTTAATGAGTAATTTTGAAAGAAAAATTATTTTAATCTTATATGAATCCATTTGTTCATTTACACGTCCACAGTGATTTCTCTGTTCTTGACGGAAAGTCGAAGATACCGGCGCTCGTCGACCTGGCTATTGCCGACGGCATGAAAGGTATGGCACTCACCGACCACGGTGTGATGTACGGTGTCAAAGAATTTTCAGACTATTGCGCGAAAGTCAATAAATCTCGCAAAAAAGAAGGTCTTGAGCCTTTCAAACCCATTCTTGGTTGCGAAATGTATGTGGCTCACGGCAAAAAAGAAGACAAAACCAAGGGCAACTATCACTTGGTGGTACTGGCAAAGAATTACAACGGTTACAAAAACCTCATCAAACTTGTGAGTAGGGCATGGGTAGATGGTTTCTACTACCGCGCCCGCACCGACCGTGAGGATTTGGCGAAATACCATGAAGACCTTATCGTATGCTCGGCATGTATTGGTGGCGAAATTCCTAAGAAGATTTTGGCTGGTGATATTGCTGGAGCAGAAGAGGCGTGCCGATGGTACCACGAAGTGTTTGGCGACGACTTCTACCTTGAACTCCAACGCCACGAGGTGAAAGACCCACACACGATTGCTAACCGCGAGACCTTCCAACTTCAAGAAGAAGTGAACAAGGTGCTCATTCCTATGGCAAAGCGAGAGGGTGTGAAACTCATTTGCACCAACGACGTTCACTTCGAGAAAAGAGACTACGCCGAAGCGCACGACATATTGCTCTGCATCGGTACAGGTGCCGACTACGAAGACCCTAACCGTATGCGATACACCAAAGAGGAGTATCTCAAATCGCAAGCGGAAATGAACGAGGTGTTTCACGATGTGCCAGAAGCGCTGTCGAACACCCTTGAAATATTAGACAAAGTAGAGGTCTATAGCATTGAGCACGGACCAATCATGCCTAACTTCCCAATTCCTGCCGACTTTGGCACCGAAGACGACATCAGGAAAAAGTACTCCGAGGAAGACCTGCTGAAGGAGTTTTCTTCCGACGAGAAAGGCAACAACACACTGCCTCGCGAGGAAGGCATGAAAAAGATTGAATCGCTTGGTGGATTCGACAAGGTTTATCGCATCAAATTCGAGGCTGAATATCTTAAAAAACTGGCTTACGATGGCGCGAAACGCCTTTATGGCGACCCTATTCCCGAACACGTGCTGGAGCAAGTTGATTTCGAACTCCATGTGATGAAAACCATGGGTTTCCCTGGTTACTTCCTTATCGTGTCGGACTTCATCGACGCTGCCCGTAAAGAATTGGGCGTGATTGTAGGTCCTGGCCGTGGTTCTGCGGCAGGTTCTACCGTGGCATATTGCTTGGGCATCACCCGAATCGACCCATTGAAGTACGACTTGCTGTTTGAGCGTTTCTTGAACCCCGACCGTGTCAATCTCCCTGATATTGATACCGACTTCGATGACGATGGTCGCAAATGGGTACTGAAGTGGGTGATGGACAAATACGGGCATGAGAATTGCGCCCACATCATCACTTACGGCGCAATGGCGACCAAGAACTCTATCAAAGACGTGGCTCGCGTGAAGAAATTGCCTTTGGAGAAAGCCAATGCGCTTTGTAAGGCTATTCCCGACCGTCTTCCCGATGGAGCGAAAATGAATCTTGGCAACGCCATCAAATACACCCCAGAACTATTAGACGCAGAGCAGTCGAGCGACCCTGTGGAGCGCGACACTATCAAATACGCCCGCCAACTTGAGGGCACCACTCGCAACACAGGTATTCACGCATGCGGCTTTATCATTTGTGCGAATCCTATTAGCGACTGGGTGCCTGTTTCCACTGCTGCCGACCCCGATTTCCCGGAAGAGCGCACCATGCTCACCCAATACGACGGTCATGTGATTGAATCCACTGGTCTGATTAAGATGGACTTCTTGGGATTGAAAACGCTGTCGGAATTGAAGGAGGCGGTGAAGAATGTGAAGCTTTCAAGAGGCATTGATATTGACATCGACAACATTCCTATCGACGACGAACTCACATATCAGCTCTACCAAAGAGGACAAACCGTGGGTACATTCCAGTTTGAATCGGCTGGTATGCAGAAATACTTGCGTGAACTTCACCCAACGGTGTTTGAAGACTTGATCGCTATGAACGCACTGTATCGTCCAGGTCCAATGGACTACATTCCCGACTTCATCAAGCGTAAACATAATCCTTCGCTCATCACCTATGATATTCCTATCATGGAGAAATATCTGAAGGACACCTACGGTATCACCGTGTATCAAGAACAGGTGATGCTCCTGTCGCGTCTGTTGGCAAACTTCACCCGTGGCGAGAGTGATGCTTTGCGTAAGGCGATGGGTAAGAAGAAGAAAGACATCGTTGACCAAATGAAGCCTAAGTTCATTGAGCAAGGCAAGGCAAATGGTCACGATCCCGATATTTTGGAAAAGATTTGGTCCGACTGGGAAAAGTTTGCTTCCTATGCGTTCAACAAATCACACGCCACCTGCTATTCTTGGGTAGCATATCAAACTGGCTACATGAAGGCTCATTATCCTGCCGAATTTATGGCAGCGATTATGACTCGACGCAAAAACGACATCAAGGAAATCACCAAGTTGATGGACGAATGTAAGTCGATGGGCATCGCCACACTTGGTCCCGACATCAACGAGAGTTTCGCCAACTTCGGTGCGAACAAGAAAGGGGAGATTCGCTTCGGTCTTGCCGCCATCAAGGGTGTGCCTACCGCAGCCGTTGAAGCCGTTATCAAAGAGCGCACCGACAACGGTCCGTTCACATCCATTTTCGATTTGCTTGAGCGTATCGACCTGTCGTCATTCAACCGCAAAGCACTTGAATGTTTCGCCCTTGCAGGTGCATTGGACTGTTTCACGAACGTGAGTCGTGAAGCATATTTCCACGAAAACGACAAAGGACAGCGATTCTCCGATGTGCTGATTCGCTATGCGCAAAATTACCGCCAGGCGAAATTAGAAGCGGAAGAATCGCTGTTCCCCGACTCTGATGAAATTAAAATTGCCAAGCCCGAAATCCCAACCCCCGAAAAGTGGAGCGACCTCTTCCGTCTGAATCAAGAGAAGGAACTGGTGGGCATCTACCTTTCTGCTCATCCATTAGACCAGTTCTACCTTGAACTCACCTACGGCTGCAACACCAGGCTTGCCGACATGGAGATGAAAGCAAGCGACCTCAACCAAGAGGTAACCTTCGGAGGACTGATTACTTCATACGAGGAAAAAGAGGCGCGTTCGGGAAATAAATACGGCAAAATTGTGATTGAGGACTACACCGGAAAATACGATTTGATGCTCTTTGGCAACAACTATATAGAATACAACAAATTCGGCATCAAGGGTCTCGCCATTATGGTGAAGGGCGTGTTCCGAAAAGGGCGCTTCAACGATCGTATCAGTTTCAATATAGCGAGCATCACTCCACTCGACGAAGTGAAAGGCAAACTGCTATCCAACCTCACTATTCAAGTGCCAGAAGATAGGTTTGCCGACCTCTCGCCATTGAAAGAAACGATGACAGAATCAACGGAAAACCGTTGCAACCTCAACTTCCGTATCTTAACCAACGACAGGAAGCACTATGTGGACATGCGCTCACAATATAAGATTCCTATCAACAAGCAGGTGCTGAAAAAACTTGAAAGTATGGAAATGGAATTTAGCATCAATTAAAAAAACGACAAACAAACAACATAAAAAAAACAAACAAATATGGCTTATACATTTAACGACGAAAACGCTAAACAAGCGATAGAATCAGGGCAGCCTGTAGTGATTGACTTTTGGGCAGAATGGTGTGGACCTTGCAAGCACATCGCTCCCATTGTAGATGAGTTGGCAACTGAATATGAGGGAAAAGTTCTCATCGGCAAATACGATGTTGATGAAGGCGAAGACCTTCCTGTAGATTTCTCAATCCGCAGCATTCCTACAATCCTCTTTTTCAAAGACGGTGAATTGAAAAACCGCCACGTGGGTTCTTCCACCAAAGAAGCCCTCGCACAAAAGATTGAGGAATTGATTAACGGCTAATTTCAGACAATTTTGCTGAACATTTCGACAAATTTTTCCAAAAAATTAGTACAAAAGTAAAAAAAATTGTAAATTCGTAAGTTGAATTTTTATAACGACCTTCAAAATACTAAAAATGATGAAAGATGAACTTAGAACAGCGTTCATCGAGCGCTTTTCGAGCAATCCAATCTTCTATGCGTCAGCTGGTCGCATCAACTTGATTGGTGAGCACACTGATTATAATGGTGGCTTCGTTTTTCCTGGAGCAATCGACAAATATATCATGACAGCGATTAATATCAATGGCACCGACAAAGTGCGATTGTATTCCGTTGACATGAACCAATACACAGAATTTGGTTTGAGGGAAGAAGACAAACCAGCCGAGCAATGGGCTTGCTATGTGTTTGGCGTGTGCCGTGAAGTGATAAAACGCGGTTTCGAGGTGAAAGGCTTCGACGCAGTGTTTGCTGGCGATGTGCCTCTCGGAGCAGGTTTATCGTCATCAGCTGCGCTCGAATCTTGCTTCGCTTATGCGCTCAACGACTTGTTTAACGACAACAAGATTAGTATTTTTGAACTTGCGCTGATTGGACAATCCACCGAGCACAACTATTGCGGTGTGAACTGTGGCATCATGGACCAGTTCGCTTCCGTGTTCGGCAAAAAAGACTGCTTGATGCGTCTCGACTGCCGCTCACTTGAATTTAAGTATTTTCCATTCAAGCCTGTGGGTTATAAATTGGTGCTCGTAAATTCACAAGTGAAGCACGAACTCGTGGATTCGCCCTACAACAAGCGCCGCGAATCATGCGAGCGCGTGGCGAAAACCCTCGGTGTGGAAACTCTTCGCGATGCCGACATGTCGATGCTTGAAGCAGCGAAGGCTCAAATCAGCGACGAGGATTACAAGCGTGCCGTGTATGTGATTGGCGAAAAGCAACGTGTGCTCGACGTGTGCGAAGCTCTTGAGAAAGGCGACTACGAAACCGTAGGACAGCGCATGTACGAAACCCACCACGGTCTTTCTAAAGACTACGAAGTGAGCTGCGAAGAACTCGACTTCCTCAACGATGTGGCTAAGGAATGTGGCGTGACTGGTTCACGCATCATGGGTGGTGGCTTCGGCGGTTGCACCATCAACCTCGTGAAAGAGGATCTTTACGACACATTTGTGCAAACTGCAAAAACAAAATTCAACGAAAAATATGGCATTGAGCCTATCATCATCGACGTGGTGATTAGCGACGGTGCACACAAAGTGGAATAATTGAACTTTTTCTAAAATCAACTTTATAAATACATCAAACAAATTATGTCAAAACCAACTTTATTTGTTCTCGCCGCTGGCATGGGAAGCCGATATGGCGGTTTGAAACAGCTCGACGGTCTTGGACCTCACGGGGAAACTATTATGGACTACTCTATCTACGACGCTATCCAAAGTGGCTTTGGTAAGGTAGTATTCGTTATCCGCAAAGATTTTGAAGAGGATTTCCGCACCAAAATCTTGTCGAAATACGAAAACCATATTCCTACAGAAGTGGTGTTCCAATCAATCAACGACCTTCCAGAAGGTTTTACTTGCCCAGCCGAACGCACAAAGCCTTGGGGTACTAACCACGCTTTGATGATGGGCAAGAACGTGATCAACGAACCTTTCGCCATCATCAACAGCGACGACTACTATGGTCGTAACAGTTTCGAGGTAATGGCAAAGGAATTGTCAAGCCTTGAAGAAGGCTCTACCAACAAATATTCAATGGTGGGCTTCAAGGTGGGCAACACTTTGAGCGAAAGCGGCACTGTGTCTCGTGGCGTTTGCGAGAAAGAGGGCGACTATCTCACTGGCGTAGTTGAGCGCACAAGCATCGGCTACAACGCTGAACACAAAATCTCTTTCACCGACGAAAACGGTGTGGAACAAGTTATTGCTCCTGACACTCCTGTGTCGATGAACTTCTGGGGTTTCACTCCCGACTACTTCAAGTACAGCGAAGAGTATTTCGTGAAATTCCTCAAAGAAAACATCGATAAGCCAAAGAGCGAGTTCTTCATTCCTACACTTATCAACGAACTGGTTAAGCAAGGCAAAGCATCTGTTAAGGTGCTCACCACTGAATCGAAATGGTTTGGCGTAACTTACAGCCAAGACCGTCAAGGTGTGGTTGACAAGTTCGCTGAACTCCACGCAACTGGTGTTTACCCAGAAAAAATGTTCTAATCCAAATTTGCCCAAATCCAAAAGATTAAGGCACCCCAAAAAGAGCCAAGCCCCAAAGCTTGGCTCTTTCACTTATATAATTCCCAGATAAGAAAAAAACACAGTTGATTAAAGTAACAACAGCTCAGTGGAACATTCCTGGGGATAAATTATGGAATGTTGCCGAATTGTGAATGGAATCAAAAACAAAAACATAAAAAACAGCCTTGGAGCAAAGTGGAATGCTTCGCATTTGGCGGTGCGACTGTGCGCTTTGCGTCATTGGAAACGAGTTTCCATGCCGCCAACCACACAATCCCTCCGCCACCCTCTCACGAGGGCATTCCACTTTGCCCCAAGGATAAAAACCGCTCGCCGTTTCACGGCGAAAAACCCCTGATGATAACATGATTTAAGGAGATTGTGTCAAATCTCCTAAACGATTTTGCATGGTAGGGACGCGACACTTCGCGTCCTCGACAAATAACTGATATTCAATATAGTATCACAATCATGGGCGGACGTGAAGTATCACGTCCCTACCGGGTTTGGTTTTTCGCCGAAGGCGAGCGGTTTTTATCCTTTTGGCGATGCCACCGACCTCGTAAGAGGGCGGCGTTGGTGCTGTGGCGTGGCTGATTCAAGCCTCGGCTTGAACACAGCACTAACGACAGGTGCGAAGCACTGGCATCGCCAAAAGGCTGTTTTTTATGTTTTTGTTTCATTCCCCCAGTATTTTTCCACTGAACCGTAACAACAGCAATAATCATCACCTAAAAAAAAGCCGCTCCGAAAGTGTGAAACTTTCAGAGCGGTAATTTTTTTGCGAATACTGTGTCTTTTAACCCAAATATGATTTGAGGAGTTTACTCTTTTGGCCTTTGAGGCGACGTATGGCTTTCTCTTTGATTTGGCGTACACGTTCGCGAGTGAGGTCGAACTTTGCGCCAATTTCTTCAAGTGTCATTTCTTGGCAACCGATGCCGAAGAACATTTTGAGGATGTCGCGTTCGCGTGGGTTGAGTTGTTCAAGGGCGCGGTTCACTTCCTTAGAGAGTGATTCCTGGGTGAGGGAAGAGTCGGCCATTGGCGAATCTTCGTTTGGAAGCACATCGAGGAGGCTGTTGTCTTCGCCATCAACGAATGGAGCATCAACAGATACATGGCGACCTGACACCTTCATGGTGTCGGCAATTTTTTCAACAGGCACATCGAGCTGCTCAGCCAATTCGGCTGGAGATGGGCGACGTTCGTTTTCTTGCTCAAATCGCTGGAGGGCTTTACCGATTTTGTTGAGTGAACCAACCTGGTTGAGCGGCAGACGAACGATACGTGACTGTTCTGCCAAAGCTTGAAGAATGGATTGACGAATCCACCATACTGCATAAGAGATGAACTTGAAACCACGAGTTTCATCGAATTTCTGGGCTGCCTTGATGAGGCCGAGGTTACCTTCGTCGATCAAGTCGGGGAGACTTAATCCTTGGTTTTGATACTGCTTTGCCACAGATACAACGAATCGAAGATTCGCGCTTACAAGTTTGTCGAGAGCTGCCTGATCACCTTGCTTAATCTTTTGAGCGAGCTCCACTTCTTCATCTACGGTGATAAGGTCCTTACGGCCAATCTCTTGCAGATATTTATCAAGAGAGGCGCTCTCGCGATTGGTGATCGACTTTGTAATCTTAAGTTGTCTCATTTATTAGTAAACAGAGTTTTTAGCGTGCAAAGATACTAAAAATTATTGAATTAAGAGGTGTATTTACCTGTGAAAATTTTGTCAAACAGAAAATTAGCGCAAAAATCACCGCATTTCCACTACTCCTTACTGGCTAATGAAAGGAATGAGGTTGACGCTTCTGCTGCCTCGCAGTCGGCGTATGGCGCGCTCCTTGATTTGGCGAACGCGCTCGCGTGTGAGTTCGTAATAGTTACCGATTTCATCGAGGCTTTTCTGCGGGCAACCTATGCCGAACGCCATACGCAGAATGCCTTGCTCGCGCTTGGTGAGCAGGTTAAGCGAATGGCTCACCTCCTTGCTGAGATCTTCTTGCTGGAGCCCGGAGTCGGTGGTGGGGGTGTCGTCGTTGGGCAGAATGTCGAGCAGACTGTTGCTGTCGTCGGGCTCGGCAAATGGAGCGTCGACCGACACCGATTTGCCGGCAGAGAGGATAGTGCTCTGTATTTTGTCAACAGAGAGGTCGAGCAACTGGGCAAGTTCGTCTTGCGATGGACGGCGTTCGTGCTTTTGCTCAAAGGCGGTAATGGCTTTGTTGATGCTGTTGAGTGTGCCCACTTGATTCATGGGCAAGCGCACGAGGCGCGATTGCTCAGCCACGGCTTGGAGAATGGACTGACGAATCCACCACACAGCGTAAGAAATAAATTTGAAGCCATAAGTGTCGTCGAATTTCTCAGCGGCTTTGATGAGCCCGATATTGCCCTCATTGATTAAATCGCACAAACTCAACCCCTTGTTCTGGTATTGCTTAGCCACCGACACCACGAAACGAAGGTTGGCTGTAATCAGCCGCTGTTTAGCATTTTGGTCGCCCATTTTGATTTCGTGGGCAAGTTCCACTTCCTCATCGGGTGTAATCATATCGATTTTACTGATTTCCTGCAAATAGGTGTCAAGGATAGGTTCGCGTACAGTGATTGAGTTTCCGATTTTGAATTGTCGCATTCTGATGAAATTTTTAATGATGAAAAAACTAAGTTGTGTTTTCAAGGCAATACTCGGTAATGGGTACTGCTTGTTAGTTACCATTTTATTCAAGGTCGTGTCAGGAAAGCCTTCTTGTGATTTTCTGGATTCTATTAGTCCGAGTTCTTAATATAGATTGTGCTTCGACACTCCTGTGTTAAGTTGGCTTCTACATATATAATGTGTCATAAACTGTGCCAAATTGGTGTTTTGCCTAAAAAATGCGATGAAATGGGACATTTTTAAGTTTTTTTATCCCGAATATAAAAAGAAACGCCGGGGCGATGAGCCCCGGCGTTTACAGTGCCTATGTCTGAGAGTTTTAATTATTTTTCATCGTCTGCAATATTTACGGCGATATATACTTTACGTCCAGTTTCGTAGAAACCTTTAATCAGCATCACCTTGTCGGTGTCTTTTGATTGCATGATTGAATTGTAGATTTCTTCCACATCATCGCTGCTGTTCACGCTCTGGTCGTTGATGGCAGTGATTACAAGACCGTTCTTAATGCCGTTGGCTTTAAACTTGCCGTCCTTCAATCCAGTCACCTTCACACCGTTGGTGATACCGAGATCTTCCTTCTCCTTGCCGGTCAGAGCCATAAATGCGCAACCCAGTGAAGTGAAGTCGCTGCTCTTGGTGATGCTTGTGGTGCCTTGGTCGTTCTTGAAAGTAACGGTAGTGGTTTTGAGTTTATTGTCGCGATAGTATTGGATAGTGGCTTTGTCGCCAGGACGCAACTTGCTCATTTCCTCTTGCATTTCACCACTGTTTTTCACCTCTGCGCCATTGAGTTTCACAATCACGTCGCCTTCCTTGATGCCTGCATCCATAGCTGCACCGCCATCGCTCACCTTAGCCACATAAATGCCGCCCTTTGTAGCAGTGATCTTGTGCTCTTTAGCCTTTTCAGCATTGAGTTCTTCGTAGCTGATGCCGAGCACTGCACGTTGCACGGTGCCATATTGCTTCAGGTCAGTCACGATTTTCTTCACTATGTTGCTTGGCACAGCGAATGAGATACCTGCATAGTTGCCGGTTTGCGAATAAATCATAGTGTTGATGCCAATGAGGTCGCCATTGGTATTGACCAGCGCGCCACCACTGTTGCCAGGGTTAACTGCCGCATCGTGCTGGATAAACGATTTGATGCCCACGCTGCCTTCGCTCACGCCACGGCCTTTAGCACTGATAATGCCAGCGGTAACTGAAGAGTTGAAGCCGAAAGGATTACCTACAGCCACAGCCCATTCGCCCACCTTCACATCGTCGCTATTGCCAAACGAGATAGGGTCGAGGGTCTTACCCTTTTCGAGAGTGATTTTGATGAGTGCCAAGTCGGTGTTGGCATCAGTGCCAATCACGCGCGCGTTGTATTCATCGTTGTTGTTGAGCGTAACGGTGAGTTTGTCGGCACCGTCCACCACATGGTTGTTGGTCACGATATAGCCATCGGCACTGATAATGACGCCAGAGCCAGAACCGCGCAACTGAGGCTTGCCTTCGCTTCTCTGCTTAGGCTGTTGCTGCTTGCGTTGCTGTCCCATGCCAGGGCCGAAGAAAAATTCAAATGGATCGAAACCGCCACCCCAGTCTTGGAATTGCTGTTGACGAGCGTTGGCGTAATTCTTAATTGATACCACAGAGTTGATGGTGTGTTCTGCCACTTGTGTGAAGTCGGGCTGTCCGGCAAGACCTCTGCTTGTGGTGTTCACAAAGCCGTTGGGTTGCTCGCCTGATGGAATAAACACGTCGTTCACTGTCGCCTTAGTCACGCCGTAAGCGGTGGTGGCGCTTAACAAAACTGAGCTCGCGATGGTTGCGAAAGCTAACTTTTTACTCTTTTTCATATCAAATATGTTAAATTAATTCTTTATTTAAAATTTTAATCGTTAAAATTTAACTTTTAAAAAGTTGTTCAAATGTACATCAATAATTCAAATTGTCAATACCTTTTGGCGTGTTTTTAAACTAAATTAATAATCTAAACACCACTTTTCAATTTCATTAAAAGAAAAACCATTTTTCACAACAGTTTTTCCGATTGACTTACGAGGAATAGACACAAAAATTTTAGTCCATTTGTCGGCTCATAAGGGCTTTGACTGTGGACAAAATGAACGGCCTCACTATATTAGTATATAGCGACGGTGATTGATGAGTTCAAATGTTCACTGGTGGGGGATTAGTCGTGGAAATCGTCGTCTTGGTTGATTTCGCTGTTTAGAAGGAATATGTCGTCGGCATTTTCAAGCATATCTGTACTGTCGAATTGACCGTCTTCGTACATGACTCTACTCACGCACGATGATGCCGTGAAAACCAACACAAACAAGATTAAAAGTATGAAAATGTGACGTAAACGCATGTTTGTTTTATTTATTACATACAAAGTTCCGAAAAATCTGCCATATTTCAAACAGTTTTTCCGCTAATTTCCAAATTCCACAACAAAAAGAGTACAGAAATGGGAGTGCTGTGCAAACGATTGCATCATAATAGTAGAAGAAATCAACCACCACATGAATGGCGGAAATAAATAATTGTATAATTTTGAGTCAATAAACCAAAGATCAAATATTTACATACAACATAACAACTTAAGAACAATAGATGAAGGAAAAGCAAATCACCATTTTCCACAACAATATTTACACTATTGAGGCGGATTTAAAGTCCACTGTCAAATATATTCAGCATCACTCGCAGCGATGTTGACGGCAATGGGGATGTGTACGTGAGCGATGTGATCGCTTTAACCAATATTCTCATTGAATAATTTCATGAAGTAAAATTTCTTCCATCACTAATACTATAACCTTAAAAATAGTTGTGGGGCGCGAATGGTTTCGCGCCCCACATGTTGTTTATTTTATGATGGTTTATTTCTTGCGTTTTTTGCGGGATTTGGTTTGCGCTTTGCGGAGGCGCTCTGCCTTTTCCTCACACTCTTCCGCTTTATCCTCTAATCCCATACGCCCAAAAATGCCAGCCAATGCCTCGTAGGGCTGCGGCGCTTTCTTGTCGGCTTTAATGGCACGCTTGTAGCTCTTGATGGCTTCTTGCACATCTTTCAAGTCGGAATACAAGTTGCCAAGCGCCAAATGCACCTCAAAGGAATTAGGCACGGCTTCAAGCGCTTTCTTATAGAGGCGCTCAGCTTCCTCTGCCTCGCCCACGGAATAAATCAAATGAGCTTTTCCCACATAAGCAGGCGTGTAAGTGGGGCAGAGGCGAATGGCTTTATCGAAATTCGCATTTGCCGATTTAAAGGCAATCTCGTCGAACTTGTTGACCTTGCCGTAAGGCACTTCATCCTCACTCACAAAATCGCCATATCCAAGCGATTGCTTGCCCATTTCGGTATATTCTTCTGCCAGTTGGCGGAATTGCAGATTCTGGGCATCAATCACATCCTCCAGCGATTTGATTTTCATGTTCAGCGCATTGAAGCGATAAAGCTTTTGTGCAATCAGGCGGTGAACCGATGGAATTTTCGACACATCATTAATCTTCATCGCCTCAACAAAACATTGCACACTATCAGAAAACTCAAAATGGTCGAAAGCATGTACTGCTTTTCGGTAAAGCGACGCAGCCTTTTCCTGACGCAGCGCATTCTCAATAATGAGTTTGTCGTTGAAACTTCGGCTAAACGCCACCACGGCTGTGCTGACGATAATGTCGCGTGCACTGAGGGGCTTGAGCAGCGTGATACCCTCAAGCGTGGTGCATCGCGAAAGTGCCACATAAGTCTGCCCCGAAGTGAACGCTCCACCACCAAAATCAATCACCACATTATTAAATGTGAGACCTTGGCTCTTGTGCACGGTGAGCGCCCAAGCCGGCTTGATGGGGAACTGCGAAAAGGTGCCCAACACACTTTCGATAATCTTTTTTTCTTTTTCATCGTAGGTGTATTGCATATTCTCCCACATTTCCCTTTCGAGCTTGTAGATTTCGCCATTCTCCATTTCCACTTTCAATGTGTCGTCGCTCACCTCATTCACTTTTGCCAAAGTGCCATTCACCCAGCGGTTGTCCTTGTCGTTGCGAATAAAAATCACCTGCGCGCCTTGCTTGAGCACAAGTTCCTTGTTCGTGGGCAGTTCGTTTTCGGGAAATTTATCGGTAATTACGCCCGTAAATGTATATTCAGGAGTGGTGAGCGCACGCATGTGCTCATCGTTGATGGCATCCACGGTGTCGCGCCGCATGGCAAGCGTAATCACAAACTCGCCATTATCTGTAAAGTTGGGATTGTAGCGCTGATTCAGTTGCGCAATATCTTGCGCAGAGGCGTGATTGTTGCGCACACGGTCGAGTAGCGAGAGGAATGTGTTGTCGGTCTGGCGATACATCTTTTGCAATTCGATAGGCACCAAACCAAGGTCGCCAAACACTCGTGCATTGAAGAAGAAGAATTGAGTATAGAAGCGACTAAGAATATCCCGCATATCACGAGTGACCACAGGCTCCAACTGGAAAACATCGCCCACAAACAGCAACTGCTTGCCACCAAAAGGTTCGCGCATATTGTTGGAGTACACACGAAGCACCTTGTCGATGAAATCGATAATATCAGCCCTCACCATTGAAATCTCGTCAATAATAACGAGTTCCAGTTCTCTGATGATTTTCACCTTATCCTTGCTGTATCGCAGCGTTTGGCGAATTTTGCGTGGTGAAAATTCTGGGTCGTCGGGGAGTAGTGGCTTGAATGGAATCTTGAAAAAGGAGTGAAGCGTCTGCCCACCCACATTCACGGCAGATATGCCAGTAGGGGCGAGCACAATGTTCTTCTTTTTCGTATTCTTGCAGATATATTTCAGAAAAGTGCTCTTACCTGAGCCAGCTTTACCTGTCAGGAAAACCGACTTGTGGGTGTTCTGCAACAGATTCCATGCGCATTGAAATTCGGGGTTGTCGAGGTCGATATTTACAGGAGTATTGTCGTTCATCGGTGTGCGTAATTGAATATTCAAAGTTAGTAAAAATCTTTTGAATAATCAAAGTCGGCTGCCTCCCGAAAGAAGCAGCCGACCATAGTATTTCATTCTTTTCAATCTGATTTCAAAATCAATGAATGTTTAGAAACGAAAACCGAGAGTGAGTGTCACGCGGTTGTTGTTGTCCTTCACCTCGCTATACACATTAGGTTCCACTTGTCCAGCACCGTAAACCATTGGCGAGAATGCGTTGTATTGGCTCTTGCGCTCTTTGTGAACGTATGCCATGTCGCAATAGAAACTCTTGTAGTGGTAGCCGATACCTGCGGTGATGTACTGAATATCGTTGTTGAACTCGTAGGTAGGATTGCTGTTAACAGTCACTACGCCCATTTGATTGTTTACCACTTCTTCCACCACTGGCGACTTTTGCATCGAATAACCGGCACGAATGCTCCAGTTAGGAGTAAGGCGGTATTCAGCACCAAAGCGGAAAATATGCTGAGCCTTGGTATAACTCTTGATATTGTCGGTGGTGCTCAAATACTCATCACCATTATCGTCGCAAACACGCATCGACTGAACATCCACATATTCATAATCGAAGCTCAAGATTGCAGATTTCGCAAGCACTGCCGCCACACTACCGATAAAGCGCCAAGGGGTTTTCAAAGTGTAGCGCACTTCATCGTAATAGCCCTTTTCGCCAGTTTCGTTAGTGCCGTGGTATTTGTTGGCTTCAGTACTGCTCATCTCAAAGCTTGCATTGCTCTTATAGCTGTCCTTCATATCGTAATAGGTAGGAGTATGGAATGCTACACCGAAGCGGAGTTCATTCACAGGCTTAACGATTACGCCCAACTTGAAGTTGTAACCCGTACCCACAGTGTGAAGGAAGTTTTCATAACCAAAGTCGGCATTGCCAAGCTCAATATTATTGTTATGGATATTGGCAATATAGGCATTCTGGAGCGATTCGCCGTAATATTGGTAGTTGTCGTAAGTGAAGTCAATGATGCCTACGCCTACACCCCAATACACCTTATTAATAATGTTACCGCCAAGGTTCACGGAATATTCGTCCTTATGCCCTTTTTGCTGCACCTCAAATTCGCTATAAGCAGATGTGCCATCGCCATAGAGACCTTGCCACTGATTGTTGTTGCGGTTAATCAGATAGCTGTTGTACGACAAAATGCTTGCCCATGGCGCATTACTGTTGTAGTAAGGATTGTTACTGCCGATTTGTGAAAGGTCGTCGGGAGTCCAATTGCCTGTATTAGCCGCAATATAATTGGTGATAGATGTGGGAGAACCATTCTGATACCCTCTGTATCTACGGTTGAAGTCCATTACACGATTATAGCTAAAGCCCACATTGAGGTTTGGCATAATGTCGTTGTTGAGCTTAATTGCACCCACATAACCTACCGACTGCGCATTGAATTTGGTTTTATTGTCGGTAATGGTGGGAGTTTCGCTGCTGTTGAAGTCCAAGCCAATCGTGAAGTTGGCATCACTGCTTCTATACACACCCACACCGGCAGGGTTTTGGTTGAGTGTGGAAATATCACCTCCGAGAGCGCCAAACGCACCAGCCATCGACTGGAAGCGTGATGTGCCGCGAAGCTCGGTTTGCGACATTTGTAAAGCATCAAACGTTTCTTGCGCACTTGCCAACAGTGGCATTGTGAAAGCCATCAGACCTATATATAATTTTTTCATTTCTCTAATTGTTGTGATTAAATGTTCTGCATTATTGTTGTTAAGAATAAATTAGCGACGACGGCCTCCACCTCCAGAGAATCCCCCACCAGAGTGGCCTCCAGAGTAACCTCCGCTTGAATAGCTGCCACTACTGCGGACTCCGCCCCAGTTTGATGACGAAGAAGAGCGTTCGTAGCTGCGTGAGGTAGAGCGGGTTTCATACGTAGAGCGTGGAGCCTGTTGAGTGGCGTAGCCTGGACGACCATGGTTGAAAGAAGATGGCGAAGTGGTCACCGTCGACGATGGATGACGAGTGTAGGTGGAGTTTGAGCCAATATTGCCCATACCTCTACCACTTGTAGCATAACCTGGACGTCCGCCCGACACATTTGTTGAGCCATATCTATTAGTGCTACCGCTGTAATTATTATTGGTAGCGGGGCGGCGTGTGCCCAATGATGATCCGTTGTGTGATGCGTAATTGCCTGGGCGGCGACCACCACTCACGTTTGCGCCACCGCCATAGGTGCTACCACCCGGACGACGACCATTGCCTGAATAGTAGTTGCGTCCCCAATAGTGACCTGATGGGTAATACCATGAATCATGCCAAGGGTGATGCCACGACCAACTTGGGCCATACCATGGGTTGTACCATGAATAGCTCCACGACCAGCTTGGACCATACCAAGGGTCGTACCATGAACTGTACCAAGGACTATACCAACCCCAATTCCATCGCCAGCTTGGACCATACCAAGCAGAATACCATGGACTATACCAAGGGTCGGCAACCACACCCCAGCCCCAATCATAAGTAGGGAAGGTGCTACCCACCACGATGTTCACGGTAGGAGTGGTGTCGTAATACAGTGTGATCAGTTCATCATCGCCCGAACCATTCACAACGTCAGGATTATAGAAACGCTCAATACGCTCGGTGTTGGCGAATTTGCCCTCATCCATATAAGAAGAGTCGGCAGCCAGCGTGTCAACTCTTGCGTCACGGCTATAAGCTCCACGGCGGTTGTATTCATCGTCGCTTCTTGCGGCCGATGAGCCAGTGTTTACCGGTATGCGGTAACGCCGTGGCGTTGTGCCCATGGTGGCAGAGCTTACTTGAGAAGTTCTTACAGGTGTGGTAATGACTTTCTCTGTAGGCTTTGGAGATTCACTACCATCGTAATAGATGTCGTCGAAGTCCTGTGCTTGAACAAGTGTGCCCAAACTCAACAGTCCGACGCCTAATAAAGCAGTTAATCTGTAGTTCATAATGTATGATAGTTTAAAATTGTTGTTCAATTTAATTTCGGATTTTAGACTTGCCCAGTAATCCAAAGTTTAAATTTATTTAGTAAAGTTACTTATAATATCCCAAAAGAAATAAAACCACTATATAAAAAAGGTGTATTTTAAACTTTTTTTAGAAGCGTGGTGGTGATTAGTTGATAAAGTATTAACTTTGTAAACAGAATGTAATACAATTATCAATAAAATAATACTTAACCAAAATGGAAAAAACTTTAGTAATCTTGAAACCATCATGCCTACAAAGAGGTTTGGTAGGTGAAGTAACAAAACGATTCGAACAAAAAGGCCTCCGCCTTGCCGGCATGAAAATGTGCCAACTCACCGACGAGCAAATGAGCGAGCATTATGCCCATCTTGCCGACAAACCTTTCTTCCAACAATTGAAAGACTCTATGATGATAACCCCTGTGGTGGTATGCTGCTATGAGGGCGTTGGTGCTGTGGAAGTGGTCCGTCAAATGACAGGTGCCACCTGTGGTCGTAAAGCCGCTCCTGGCACTATCCGTGGCGATTTCAGCATGTCGTTCCAAGAAAATATCATTCACACCAGCGATTCGCTTGAAAATGCCGCTGTGGAACTGAAGCGTTTCTTCAAAGATGGCGAAATCTTCGACTACACTCTCCCAACTCAACAATTCCTTTACGCAGCCGACGAAGTTTAACCCAAATCAGTCATTGGGGCTTCGGCCAATGTACGAATTGGGGTACCCAAATCGCATACGAAAAGAAATGAGCGCAAGGCCAATTGCCTTACGCTCATTCTTTATTTAACCCAAATCGGTCATTAGGTCTTGTGGTATTTCGGAGTTTTAGAAGAATGAATTTTGTTTGTATTTTAATGAGTGATAGCAAGCTATTACGAATTAAAAACAAACAAAAGGCATCTTATAAAAGCCGAAAGACCGCAAGAAGTAATCTAAAAATCCTCATACGGCCTAATGACCGATTTGGGTTTAATTAGGATTAGTGTCGTTTCTCGCTTACTTAATTATCACCTTCTTGCCGTTGATGATATTGAAGCCCTTTTGTGGAGCAGAGAGTTTACGACCCATAATGTCGTAGATACCAGTCTTCACCACCTCGGTGTTGGTGTTGGTTACGTCGGTAATAGCAGTTGGTTCCTTCACCACATAACTCATTTGAGGCGCAATACACATCGACAATGGTTGATCAACGCTCTCAAACCAAGTATAGGTGCCAAGAGGCTGATAGTTTTCGTCCTCATCTTCGAGCAAGTGATAAGCTGAGTTACGGCCATTTGCACCACGGCTCACACAAAGAATGTTCACCTTGTCGGAATCGGCATTTGGAAAACCGGTAACCACTGCAAAGAAGTCTGAGTTTACGGTGACAGGAGCAGCAAACTGGAATACGGTAGGTTTCACTTCATTTGGGTCACTCACCAATTCCGACATCTTCTTTTTAGCAGTCGCAATCACTTCACCTGGCATACCCTTTTCGTCTGGCAAACAGATGGTCACCGTCATTTCTGCATTTTGATCAGTAGCCTTAGTATTGTCGAAATAGATGGTCACACCTTCGATTTGCGCGTCAACGATAGGCTTGTGATAGCGTTCTGCGAACGACTTCATGCCCAACCAGTTGGTGCCAGCGTAGTTACCATACCAGCCAAGTTCAACACTTCCAATTTGGTCAAGTTCGTCGGATGAGATATTCCAAACCTCTTGAGTGCCACCTGCTTGAATTGCATCTACAAGGAAATCGCGAGCAGAGCCCGATGCATTTTCCACTACGAGTTCAAGACCAAATTTGCCTTCTTGTGTATAGGTAACAACTGGATCTTTCTCGGTGCTTTCGGTCACGTCTGTGCCCTTGAAAGTCCACTTCCAGCTGGTTGGATTACCAGTAGAGAGGTCCTTGAATTGCAATGGCACATTGGTAGGAACAAATGCGTAAGCATAAGGAGAATAGTATGCGCCTTCGGGCACACCAATGTGAGCCTTAGGAGCGGCCACATTCACCACCACATATTTCTGTTTAGTGGTTTCGGCACGTTCTTCACCCTTTGCCACTACAAGTTTCACATTGTATTTACCTGCCTTTTCAAATTTCACAACAGGATTCTTCTCTTTATATACAGATGGTGTTACACCTTCGATAGTCCATTCCCATGAGGTGGGGTGTCCTTGCGAAAGGTCTTTGAAGTGAACTTCATCACCCTCGAAAATGTTGATTTTCGCATCAGCCGAAGCATCTTCACGCAAGAGTTTGAAGTTGTCGATAGCCATATTGTCGCCGTATGAGCCTTCGTAGATAAACTCAAATGTGCACTTATGACCAGCATATTTAGCCAAATCCAGGCTGAACTTTTCCCAACTTGGTCCTTCGAAAGAATTGTCTTGAGCCCACTTGAATGCGTCAAACAATGTGGTTTGAGTGTTAGCGGTCAAATCATTCACCATCAATTTCAAGTTGGCAGAATACAACCAAACGCCGCTGAAGCAAAGATAAAACTCTGCTTTGCTATTGTCTTTCACCTCAATTTCTGGCGACACGGCACGCTCACGTTGCTTGCTCTGGTCGTAGAAAATGGTGAGAGAATACTTGCTGTTAGGGTCGATGCTTGTGAATGAAGGTACAGCAGAGAATGGAGCAACATCATAGAGCGTCCAAGTTTTTTCGCTGATGCCATAATACTTCCAAGTGGAAGCCTCTTCCACACTATCCCAACCTTGTGAATAATAAGCCATCGAGCTTTCCTCTGCGGTGAAATCAGCCTTCAAAGGAATATTCATAACGAAGTCGTACTTGGCTGGCAATCCCACATTATTATCACCTACAGCCACACAGAGCAGGGTGCAAGTTGAGTCGATGGTCACTTCCGCAGTTTTGCCTGGCACAATGATAGTTTTGTCGTCGTAGCCCATGTCGTCAACATTAGTGAGCTGGGTGCTATACCAAATGGCTTTGCAAAGCGAGTCGGTGCTGGTGATAGTCACCTTCACAGGCTCGGTGAAAGTGCCACCCTTCACGCTCACTTCTGGAGCAGGAATCACAGGCTTAGGAATCACATTTAATGTGTAAGTGGCAGTGGCAGCCTTATAATCGTCATTGCCAGCAAAAGTGGCGGTGATGGTAGCAGTGCCAGTCTTCTTGCCTGTGGTGAACACTTCACCCGACTTGTTCACCGCTGCGAGAGTGAGGTCGGAGCAGGAATAGGTGATAGGCGACACCTTATAAGGATTTGTCAAATAGTTGGCAGGAGCATTGTCGCCCGATTCCACGGTCACCTCTTGCTTTGAATATGCCAATTCTGGGTCTTTTGGCTCTGGCTTCACAATGCCAATTCCATCATATTCAATGGTCATACTAAAGAAGTAGATAATGCCCTTAGTTTCCGAAGTTTGATCCATTGTAATACAAATTTCACCTTCTTGAGCCTCGCCAGCGGGTGTGAAAGCATACTGTGCTCGTGTGGTGGTTGGCGCGCAAGCGTCGCCATATTTCACACCGTTTACCGAAACACCAATTTTCACATCTTGTGCAGCATCTTTAACTTTAGCCTCAATCTTTACCGAAAGAATTTTGCCAAGCAATTTCGATGTGGAAAGGGTGGCATGTGTCACAGGACTTTTGGCAGAACCAAAATACTGACCAGTAGAAGCCATGTAAGCGATAACCGAAGTGTTGCCGCGATAGGTCCACTCAAGTTTTTTTAGCATGGTGGTTTGCACAGTATCTGCGTTATTAGATATGTGATAGAACCCCTCACCACCATTAGCTTTAGATGTGTCCCAAACGTGGGACCAAGTCTTCACCTCGGCAAATGCAGTCGTACTAACGACGAGCATCAGCATCATTGCGAAGATTTTCCTCGTAAAAGTCATCATAACAGTTAATATTTTAGTGATTAAAAAAAATAAGCAGCCTTGACCTTGTATAGCTGAACCAGATTTCAAACTCTCGTTTTCATCTCTAAAATTCACACTTCATCTATTGATAAAATCAAAACAGCCACTAATTAATTACACAAATTTAATAATAATTTAACGAAAAACGCCACATTTTCCGATGAAAATATAAAAAACACCGTTATTTATTCCTTCGCCAGCATTTTGCCATAAAAATGAAGAATGACGAATTGATTTGAGATTTTTTTCAACAAAGAATGGCGTTTATAGGGCGGTTTTTGTCAAATTGCTATTATGTGTGGTGGATTTTTGAAGTTTTCAGAAAAATTTTTGCATAAAAGTATTGCTATATTGAAAATTTGCTATATATTTGCCATGTCTTTAGATAAACAGACTAACGACAAATATGCTTAAATAATATATAAACAACTATTAACTAACTTAAAAAATATCTATCATGAATGTTGATAAGATTTTAGCAGATCTCGAAGCAAAACATCCTGGTGAAAAGGAATATTTGCAGGCTGTACGTGAAGTTCTCCTTACTGTACAAGACGAATACGACAAGCACCCAGAGTTTGAAAAAGCAAAAATCATCGAACGTATGGTTGAACCAGACCGTATTTTCACTTTCCGTGTAACATGGATAGATGATAAGGGGGAAGTTCAAAACAACATCGGTTATCGCGTTCAATTCAACAACGCCATTGGCCCTTACAAGGGGGGCATCCGTTTCCACGCTTCTGTGAACCTCTCAATCCTGAAGTTCCTCGGCTTCGAACAAACATTCAAAAATGCTCTTACCACACTTCCTATGGGTGGTGGCAAGGGTGGTTCCGACTTCAGCCCACGCGGCAAGAGCGATGCTGAAATCATGCGTTTCTGCCAAGCTTTCATGATTGAATTGTGGCGCAACATCGGTCCTGACACCGACGTTCCTGCTGGCGACATCGGCGTAGGTGGTCGTGAAGTTGGTTACCTCTATGGCATGTACAAGAAGCTCGCTCGCGAATGCACCGGTACTCTTACTGGTAAGGGCTTCGAATTTGGCGGCAGCCGTATCCGTCCAGAAGCTACAGGTTTCGGCGCTTGCTACTTCGTACAAAGCATGTTGAAGGACCTCGGCACTGACTTCAATGGTAAGACTGTGGCTATCTCTGGCTTCGGCAACGTGGCTTGGGGTGCAGTAACCAAGGCTACCGAACTCGGCGCAAAGGTTGTGACTATCTCTGGTCCTGACGGTTACATCTACGACCCAGATGGTATCAACACTCCTGAAAAGATTCAAACTATGCTCGAACTTCGTGCTTCTGGCAACGACGTTTGCGCTCCATACGTAGAAAAATTCCCTAACGCTCAATTCTTCGCAGGCAAGAAACCTTGGGAACAGAAAGTTGACATCGCTATGCCTTGCGCAACTCAAAACGAAATCAACAAGGCTGACGCTGAAATGCTCCGCGACAACAAGGTGCTTCTTGTAGCTGAAGTTTCTAACATGGGCTGTACTGCTGAAGCTATCGACGTATTCCTCGATGCAAAGATGGTTTATGCTCCTGGTAAGGCTGTGAACGCTGGTGGCGTAGCAACTTCTGGTCTTGAAATGACTCAGAACGCTCAACACATCTACTGGACCGCTGCTGAAGTTGACAAGAACCTCCATCAGATCATGAAGGACATCTACGACCAATGCGTGAAGTATGGTAAGCAAGAAGATGGCTACATGAACTACATGAAGGGTGCTAACGTTGCTGGCTTCATGAAGGTGGCTCACGCAATGATTGGACAAGGCATTATCTAATCAGCATATTCTCTTTCATAAATAATTTAGCGGCACTTGCATCACAAGGCAAGTGCCGCTTCCTTTTGCCCCTTATTAGTCAACCCTTATGCGATGGGTGAGGGCACAACAAAAGCCACGGCTGTAATTTGCTACGAGCCGTGGCTTTGTATTTTCTTTTGAGGATTATTTGGCTTCTTCGTTAGAAGTCAAGACCGTCTTTTTCCTTTGCGGTGTTGCGGAAATAGAGTTTGCCATCTTTAAACTCCTGAGTTGCGATGAGAGTTGGCTTTGGAAGTTTTTCGTAGTAGCGAGAAATCTCGATTTGCTCGCGGTTTTCAGAAATTTCTTCCAAGTTGTCGCTCATTGATGCGAACTCTTGAAGTTTCTTTCCCAAATCGCTCTTCATTTCTGCGGCTATTTGGTTGGCACGTTTGCTGATTACGGTAATACTCTCATAGATGTTGCCAGTAGGCTTAGCAAGTTCAATGAGGTCGTTTACAGTAGTTGTCTGCGGTGCGTTTGTCTTTTTGTAATCCATTGTAATTGAATCTTATATTGAATTATTTATTTCTTATTTATCGTTCACGTGTTTGCTTGCAATCTTGAAGATATTGTCTGCTTCCTTGCGGTTTTGGCTGTCGGGATAGTCGTTGATGAATGAGTAGTATTCATCAATCACCGTGTTGAAGCGTTCTTCCTTCTTCTCATCCACACTCTCGCTGGCTTCATTGAAGCGCGCTTTGAGGATAAGGAATTCAAGTTGTTCTTTATATTTACTGTAAGGATAGTCCTTAATTGCATTCTTGGCTGTGATTACGCAACTCTCATAGTTGTTGCCCATATAGTTGCCCAAGTTGAAGTAGAGTGTAGCGTTTTGCAGCTGTTTCAGCACCAACTTGTCTTGAAGTTCAAAAATGGCATTCTGTGCAATCGACACTTTGTCGCTCTTTGGGAAATAGTCAAGAAACGCCTGAAGTTCCTCAATAGCCTTCACTGTTTCGCTTTGGTCGAGCTGTGGGTCGGGCGAATCGAGGTAATAGCCATAGCCAGAGTAGAAGCGAGCAAGCTCGGTGTAGCGTCCTTTAGGATATTGAGAGTAATACTGCTTGAAATACGAACCAGAATTGAGGTAGTCCTTATTTTCGTAGTAGCTCAAGCCAAGCAGATAAAGTGCTTCCTCGGCTTTTGGAGTGCCACGGAAAACGGTGTGAACATCTTCCAAGAGCGTATAGGCTTGAGTGTACTTCTTTTGCTCGAATGCTCGTTTGGCAAACTCGAATTTGTAATTATAATCTGTGCTCTTGAGGGCTTTGTTGTATTCACCACAACTTGTGAGCAGTGCAGCAGCACATAATATTGTTACTATTTTACCAGTCATTGGCTATATTTAAAAGCGTTTTTGTTCTAAACTGCAAAATTACTCATTATTTACAAGAAAACAAGCGCAAAAACTTAAAAAACTGCTAAAATTGATAGTAAAAGTTGCTAACTATGCTTAAATCCCCGAAAATACAGCCTTTTTTCGTAAATTTGCACTGAATATGAAAGATAAACGAAGAGTAATCGAATTGCTTGCACCGGCTCGCGATGCAAGCGTTGCCATTGATGCCATATTGCACGGAGCAGACGCCGTGTATATGGGAGCAAAAAGCCACGGTGCTCGTGCGGCGGCTGGTAATTCCACCGCCGACATTGCCCGTGTGGCAGAGTTTGTGCATCAATATGGCGCACGCGTTTACGTGACGGTCAACACGCTTGTCTACGATGACGAAATCCACTGTGTGGAACGCTTGATTCACGAGCTGTACGAGGCGGGTGTCGATGCACTAATCATTCAGGATTTGGGCATTCTGCGCATGAACATTCCACCCATTGCGCTCCATGCAAGCACCCAGTGCGACCTGCGCACGCCAGAAAAAGCGAAGTTCCTTGAAAGCATGGGATTCTCACAACTGGTGATGGCAAGGGAACTCACACTAAGCGAAATCAATGCCATTCACACCACTGTGCCCAACACCCCACTTGAGGCGTTTGTGCATGGCGCTTTGTGCGTAAGCTATAGTGGACGATGCCAAGTGAGCCAGTGCCTGAAAGGCAGAAGTGCAAATAGGGGAGAGTGCGCCCAGATTTGCCGCTTGCCTTTTGATTTGCTCGATGCCGACGGTAACGTGCTGGAAAAGAGCAAGCACCTTCTTTCGCTGCGAGATTACAACGCAAGCGAAAACGTGGAAGCGATGCTTGAAGCCGGTGTTTCGTCGCTAAAGATTGAAGGCCGACTGAAAGACAGCGGATATGTGAAAAATGTGGTTTCATACTACCGCAAGGCTCTCGACCGTGTGATAGCGAAGCACGCCGATAAATATGTGAGAGCATCGTTCGGCGTGTCGAAACTCTCGTTTGAACCAGCGCTTTCCAAAAGTTTCAACCGCTCTTTCACTTCGTATTTCCTTACAGAACGTCACCCCGAAAATGGCAAGTCAATGGCTTCGCTCAATACTCCGAAATCACTTGGCGAGCCTATTGGTAAAGTATTGTACGCCAAAGGTAAAACAATCAGAATCGCAACATCTACTTCAATAGCAAACGGCGATGGGCTGAGTTATTTCAACCAGCAAGGCGAATATATGGGATTCCGTGTGAATAGGGTGGACGGTGCTGATTTGATTCTGACAAAGCCCATCTCAATCGCAGCTGGCACTCCTGTGTTTCGCACCTACGACAAGGCTTTTGACGATGCGCTCAGTGGACAATCAGCCGAACGCAAAGTGGCTATCAACGCACAACTATGGTGGGCAAATGGTTCGCTCAATCTCCAACTTTCCGACGAGCGAGGCAACCGCATCGTGAAATCGGTGGACTGCCCAGAGTTGGACGCTGCAAAAAGCGACCAAGGTCCACGCCAAACACAAGCCATCGGCAAATTAGGCGGCACCATCTACCAGCTTGCAAACGCACAGGTGATGGGCGATAAATTCATTCCATCTTCGGTGTTGGCGCAACTCAGACGCGACGCAGTGATTGCGCTCGACCGTGCGCAGCGAATCACATTCAAGCGTCCGCTTCGTTTGCCTGAGCAAGCCGATGCGCCATGCTTTGCAAAGAATTTGACTTACGCCGACAACGTGGCTAACCATCTCTCACGCCAAGTGTATGAGGCGCACGGCGCAGAATCTATCGAGCCAGCCCTTGAATGTGAAATGCCCGACGGTGCACCCACAGTGATGCACACCCGATACTGCATTCGTCGCGAACTCGGCGCATGTAAAAAGCAGAAAGGCGGCAAGCAACTGCCCGACAAACTCTTCCTGCGTACAGGCGACCGCCTTTTAGAGGTGCATTGCGACTGCGCAAAATGCGAAATGCACATCACCATCAAGAAATAAGCCACTAACCAATGGCACTAAAAAAAAGCTGAAACCCTATGTGGGGCTTCAGCTTTTATATACTAAAGGTGACTCATATCACTTCGCTAAAATGATATTGATGAGAGCGGTAACATCACTTACGTTTACAACACCATCACCATTGATGTCACAAATGTCATCTGCAATCTCTGTTACTCCCAGCACCTTGTTGATAAGAGCTGTAACATCAGAAGCATCGATATTGCCATCAGCGTTCAAGTCGCCCAACTTCAAGCCTGCTTCAAAGACCACAGCATTTGACTTTGCAGATTCTTCACCACCAGTCACAGCTGTAACGGTGTAAGTGCCGTTAATGGCATTCTCCACATCAAAGTTTGTAGTTGAAACGTTGGATGCTATCAACTTATCGTCGCGATACACATTGTATGCTTCTTCGCCAGCATCCTTCACACGAACCGCTTTCTTTGAGGCAATAACAGTATCAGCATCAGCAATAGTGGCAGTAATACGCCAGTTGTAGTCTTGTTTAAACTTGTTCTTGAGTGATTGCCAACTGCCATCGCTTGCCGATGAAGAAATCTGATCGCTCAATCCAGGTGCTGTTGCAGGACCTGCATCAAGAATGTGAGGCTTCACACCATTAGCGTAAGTCACATGATAACCAAAACCGACAGACGTGTCGCCAGTAATTTCAAATGGTTTGTTGAGACGAATCACGTTCCAGCCTATTTTGAGCGATGCCACATCGACAGGTTGCTCAAATACGATATCCTGACCTTCACCAATCATCACAAACACATTGGCGGTTTTGAGGTCAACGCTTGCAAGTTTGAAAGAAATGTAAGTGATTTTCTTTCCTGCATAGGCTGTTAAGCTGTCAAGAGGGAAGCGAACGGCTGCGTAAGCCTCACGAGTGCCAGAGCCTGTTAAGCCGAGTGCCATGTCGGTAGCGGTGGCATTCATATAAGTAAGCACCGATGCTTCGTTAGATGCCTTCCAAGAGAGTTTAAGGGTGCCGTTGTCGCCCAAGTTGCCCTTCAATGAATATGGAGCAGGCGAGGCTTGAACGATAGGATTGTCAACTACTACAACTTTACTTGCAGGAGATTCCCAACCATTTTCAAACACACTTGTAACAAAATAGTCGAATTCACCGTTGGTTTTCAGCACTTCTTTATAGGTGCGTTCAGATTGTTGAGCCTTCACTTCGCCATTGCAATACACCTTGTAGCCCACTGCCTTCGGACGAGTAGACTCCTTCTTTGCCACCTTCTTTGCTGTAGCGGTTTGTGCTGTTGCCTCTACACCGAAACCAACCTTTAAGTCATTTGCATCGATTGTGATAACCTCTGCATCGTTCATGTTGATGCTGGTGCCAATATTGATGCTCTTTGCATTTGCGGTTTCATTTTTTGGAAGGGCAGTTGCGCCAATCACAATGTTGTATGCCGCATAATCTGTAGCGATAGTGCCAAGCTTCAACCAGTTTGTGCCATTTGAGAGACTTACCATCGCACCGCCATCAACAGCTGGGCCCTTATCAAGAATCATTGCCGAAACCTTTGCTGGAAGAGTGGCATTGTAAGCGAGATACAGGTCGTCTTCACCAGTAATTGCCACTGGGTTGGAGAGCGTGAGGCTGTAGAAGGTGACAGGTTGCACATCGCCACCACTGATTTCCTCAGAAGCTAAACGCTCACCCTTGCCGTTGATGATTTCAATCTTGAAGGATTCGAGAGCTGCACCAATGCCAAACTTGATTGACTTGATTTCGTAACCCTTGTAATCAGCGAGTTCTTCCTTAGTGAATTTCGCACCATAAACGAGAGCCATTTCCTCGTTAAAACCCGCAGTGTAAGTAGGGGTGTCGTAGTGCTTGAGTTCTGCTGCTTCTGGACTCCAAGCAAGATTAAATTCACCTGTTTCTTTGTTGAAAGAGTTGTCGGTGATAACAGGAGCCGAATAGATAGCAGGCATCGTGTATTTCACGCTTGTGGTGAGGGCTGGCGATTGCTTGCCTTCGTATTTGGTAACCAAAGTATAGTTGTATGTGCCAGGTTGCTGAACTGCGTCGCTGAACGAAGTGGTAGTGAGGTCGCTTGCCACTTTTTCGCCATCACGGTAAAGGTCGTAGCCCTTAGGTGCCACCACAGGAGCAGCTTCACCAATAGCCTCAACATCGGCTGTGAGCATGAAGTTGCCCGCAATTTTACCGCTTGAAAGGGTTTTCCATGTTGGCTTCGACTGGTTGAACCCCTTTGAACTTGGAGAAGTAACCGAGAAGCTGTTACCCTTCACATCCACCGCTTCAGAATTGTCAACTCCGATGGGGTGACCGCCTGAAGCATGGGTGAGATACACACCGAATGCGTATTTATGACCAGTAGCCAATTCGTAAGGAGTGGAGAGTGTGAATTTCGACCATTTATTGCCGCCTACACCTTCCACCGATTCCACAACTTCGGAATAATCAATCACACCATCTTTCAGAACAAACACAGTGGCACCAGTAATTGCCTCTGCCACAAAAGCATTGATTGCATTAATCTTGTAATGTTGGAAAGAAAGGAGGTCGGAAGCATCAAATTCTTGCTTTACCCACACCTTTGGAGCAGAAGAAGATGTTCCACCAATTCTTGTCGCAAAATTCTTGTTACTCCAAGTAAGTTCGTTGCCACCCTTGAGTGGAGCTTGCCATACCAATTCGCCATTCAGTTCTGTAGCCGTGCCAGCGAATGTGGCAGCAGGAGCAAGCATATTTGAGGCTTTCACCACCGTGGCTTTTACTGCGTAGGACTGCTTTACGCCATCTGCATATACAGCATCCACACGATAAGAGTTTGTGCCTTCAGGTTCGCCTTCAAGCACCGACGAGGAGGTGGTGATTAAATCAGTATTCACCTGCTCTGCATTTCGGAACACGTTGTAGCCAGTGGGTTCTGCCGTCGCCGAATTTTTGATAAATGCAGTAATCAGGAAGTCGCCATTACCAGTGGCTGTGAAGTTCTTGCCGTCGTACGACACCCAGTTACCTTTGCCTGGATGGGTATATCTACTGGTGTTGGCTACGAAATTCATGTTGTAGCCATGCTCAAAACGCACCACAAACATCAGTTCTGCGTTGCCTGTGATAGTATAAGGGTCGTTGAGTTTCACTTTTTTCCAACTGTTTTTCGAGAAGCCACTCACATCCACAGGTTGGTCGCGAACTACTTTGCCATTCTCGTAAATCATCACACGCACGTTTGTCACGTTGCGATATTGGAAATAGGCGATGGCGTCAATTTTTTCGCCAGCCACTGCAGCAAGTTCCGATGGCAGGAATTTGCTGGCAGCATAAATCACGCTTGTGCCTTGTGGATCGTTCCTCAAACCGTCCATACCGTTGTAGGACTTGTCGTCGTGCCATTTCAACTCAATGTCCGACGCGGGCGCATTCCATTGCACAGTCACTTGATCGAAGATGGCGCTCGCCTTCACACTGTGCGGCTGCCCACTTTGCGACCAGGCATTCATGCTCACCATCACCGATGAAGCGATAGCCGCTGTTCGCAAAAATCTTGTAATTGTTTTCATAAGCAAAAATGTTAAAATTATGGTGGTATATTAAGTTATTCAATGGTTATGCTTACAAAAATATGATTATTTTCCCAAAAAAGCAAACATAATTAAATTTTCAGGTCATATTTCTTAATCAAAACACACAATACGACATTTATGGTCCCCAATGTCCGACTTCAATGATTATATATTCATCAGAATGATGGTCGTTTCAATTATTAGTATTAACTTTGCTGTTCCGTTTTTGAAAAGGTTATAATTATAAGGTTTTTTCTATTTTATTTATATGAATTTTATAGGCACTTATTGGGCGCTTGTCCCATCACTTGTGGCAATCATACTGGCTCTAATCACCAAGGAAGTATATTCATCGCTATTTGTCGGCATCGTGTTGGGTGCTGTTTTTTATTGCGTTTCTACTGGCGCAGGGCTCGACGGATTTGTGAACCACGTTCTCGACGACACGGTGGGCAACGGAGCCGACACTCAATCATTTGGACTTATCCATTGCTTGTCCGACAACTGGAATGTGGGCATCATCGTGTTTCTGGTGATTCTCGGCACGATGGTGGCACTCATGAACAAGGCTGGTGGCTCGGCGGCGTTTGGTAAATGGGCGAGCAAGCATGTGAAGTCGCAGGTGGGCGTGCAAATTTCCACGTTGCTGCTCGGTGTGCTGATTTTCATCGACGACTATTTCAACTGCTTGACCGTGGGCTCGGTGATGCGACCTATCACAGAGCAATACTCCGTGTCGCGTGAAAAGTTGGCATACCTCATCGACTCCACCGCAGCACCTATATGTGTGATTGCACCTATATCGAGTTGGGCTGCTGCCGTGGCTGGTTTTTGCGCCGCAGGCGAAAATGGGTTAGCGTTGTTTTGTCAGGCAATTCCATTCAATTTCTACGCCTTTTTCACCATCATTTTCATTGTCACCATTGTGCTGACGAAATACGATTTCGCGGCGATGCGAAAATTCAACATCGTTGCCGACACCGACGGAACCGACACCGACGAGGTGGGCAAAATTGCCGATGCAAAAATGGAAGTGGCATCGAGCGGTATAGGTCTGAAAAAACTCGGCAAAAAAGGCACGGTGCTTGATTTGGTTGTACCTATTCTGCTGCTGATTGGATTCTGCATTTTGGGCATGATATTTTCGGGCGGATTTTTCCGAACAGGTGCCACTCACCACGATTTCATCGCTGCTTTTGCCGCAAGCAACGCATCTATCGGGCTGGTGATCGGCTCGCTTACGGCACTGATTCTCACAGGCATTTGGCTGGTGTCGCGCCGTGTTATCACTTTTGAAGATGCCATGAGCTGCTTAATAAAAGGCTTCGAGGCGATGGTGCCAGCCATTCTCATTCTCGCATTGGCTTGGACGCTGAAATCAATGACCGACTCGCTTGAAGCGGCCTCGTATGTGGCACATTTGATTGAAGGCACAGGTCTGCAAACGCTGCTCCCTGCCGTGATTTTCGTCACTGCTTGCTTCCTCGCCTTTGCCACAGGCACCTCGTGGGGCACATTCGGTATTCTTATTCCTATCTGTGTGGCGGTATTCCCAGTTGGCACACCTTTACGCATCATTTCCATTTCGGCTTGTATGGCTGGTGCCGTGTGTGGCGATCACATTTCACCAATTTCCGACACCACAATCATGGCGAGTGCAGGCGCTGGGTGTAAGCATGTGAACCACGTATCATCGCAATTGCCTTACGCCATCACGGTGGCGGTGATTTCGTTCCTCACCTACATTGTGGCTGGTTGCACCCAAAGCATGGGCGTAATGCAGAGTGGAGCAATCTCGTGGGCGTTTGGTCTGTTAGCTTTGGCAAGCACATTCTTTATACTTAAAAAGACAGGAAAACTCCAGAAATAGCTTTTCGCGCATCAATATAGTGTGTGGTTTCGGAAAAAATTTGTAACTTAGCAAAAAAGTTTGGAGCCATTTGGCACCGCATAAATTTTAAAATAATTATGGCAAACAAAAGAAATTTAAAGAAAGCTATTCGTTTCGCCTGTGGCGACATGGCTGGTGAATGTATTTTCGCAGAAAACACTATTGAAGGTACCGACGTAGCTGCTTGGGATCAAATCATTCTCGACATCGCTCTTCTTCAAGAAGAAGCTGTGAACCGTGTGTCTGTTAGCTTCGACAAAGTGCCTCGCGACTTTGAAAACAAGAAGGACTACAACAAAGCTCGCCGCACCTATTTCAAGGCTGTGGAAAAGGCTTTGGCAGAATATATGCACACCGAAACAGAGCAAATTGTTGCTGCAATGAATGCACTTTTGCCTAAGGGCAAGAAATAATAGCTGTAAAGCTCTACTATCACAACACAACTATCACCACCAACTTGTGGATGCGTATCACCAGTGGCGTATATGCTTCCATAAGTTGTGTGCGTTTTGTATAACATTTTTCAACTGAATCATATCAAAGTGAAATTTGCTCGTTTTTTGCTGCACAAGTTTGGATGGGATTTCAAGGTCAACATTCCCGAAACCCCTAAATGCGTGATTTGTGTAGCTCCACATACCAGCAATTGGGATTTTATAGTTGGTGAGCTCGCCATTCGCTCCGCTGGTCTGACAGCCGGCTTTCTGATGAAGGATAATTGGTTTTTCTTTCCATTGGGCAATTTGCTGAAAGCGATTGGCGGTGTGCCTGTGCATCGTGGCAAGAAAATAGATGGTCAAAGTTCTATCACCAAATCGCTGGTGGAGGCTTACGCCAAAGCCGATTCGCTCGCTATCGCTGTCACCCCAGAGGGCACACGCAGTTACAATGAGAACTGGCACAAGGGCGCACTGGTCATAGCCGCTGGCGCAAAGGTGCCGCTCGTGCTGGCATACATCGACTATAAAAACAAAATTGCGTGCCTCGATAAGGTTTTTACGCCCACTGGCGACCTTGATGCCGACATGAACACCATTCTTCGCTATTACAAAGACAAGGGCTATATGGCCCGATTCCCCGAAAAATTTTCCACTGGTTTATAAACACTTAGCATTATGTTTTCTCGTAATTTCCGTGTGTCGCTGATTGAAGACAATATTGTGTGGGGCGACAAACATGCCAACCTTGCCCAACTGAAGCGCAATATGCAAAATGTGCCTGAGGATACCGACCTTGTGGTGCTTCCTGAGTTGTTTACCACAGGCTTCGTTGCCGACCGCGACCAAGCGATGGCACTGGCAGAGCGCAACATCGACGAAACGATGAATCTGATTCATCAACTTGCCGCTAAATATCAGTGCGCCATTGCCGGCTCATTTTTAGCCCACACGGCAGGGCAACTCTTCAATCGTGCCTTTTTCATTGAGCCAAGCGGCGAGGAAACGTTCTACGACAAACACCACCTCTTTACCTTCGGCGGAGAGGACAAGGTGTACAAACAAGGCCACACGCCAGCTCCAATCATCCGATTCCGAGGATTCAACATCAAGATGATTATATGCTACGATTTGCGATTCCCTGTGTTTTGCCGCAATGTGAAAAACAATTACGACATTCTTCTCGTAGTGGCAAACTGGCCAAAAGCCAGGGAAAACGCATGGAGACAACTCCTCTTTGGCCGTGCCATTGAAAATGTGGCGTATGTGCTGGGGGTGAACCGCTGTGGCGTGGATAATTCTGGCATCGAGTTTAGCGAAAACTCATCGTTTGTGATCGATTTCAAAGGTAAACTCATCACCGAGCGCACCACAAGCCCTGTGATTGCTGCCGACCTTTCGTTACCAGCCCTGAACCGCTTCCGCGAAAAGTTCCCAGTGTGGCAAGATGCCGACGATTTCACAATTCGATAGGCTAATCAGAATAACGCATCACATTATTTGACAAACTTTAATACTGGTGAGCAAAACGATTTTTTGAAAAAATATTAACTTTGCCCATCAGTAATAAATATCAATCAGAAATAAAAGACTATGAAACTGAGATTTTTTATCCTCTCAATCGCATGTATGGCTATTTTCGCAATGCCTGCGCAAGCTGCCTCTAAGGCACGAACTAAAGTGCAAACCACAAAATCAGCAGAGGCTGTGAAAGTTTCTACACAAGAGTTTAACCAACTTAAAGCCACGCTCACAAGCGCCATCAGCGAAATGAAAAGTGCTGCAAGCGCAAAAGCCGTGACCAACTCAATGTATAACTACACCAAGTCGTTTTTGGGAATGAACAAGGTGTACAAAGGCTTGACCAACTATCAAAAGAAGCAAGTAGATGTGCTCGTAAAGCAATTTGGCGTGCAATCAAAAGCCAAAATCGCAAAATACGGCTGCAAGAAAGAAGCTGATGCCGCTATCCAAAAGGCTACAATGGAAGCTCTCAGCAGCTTGTCAAAGTAAGCGACTTGAAATCATACTAAAAACGGCAGACTCCGTGGCGAGTCTGCCGTTTTTAACCCAAATCGGTCATTAGGACTTGTGGTATTTCGGAATTTTAGAAGAATGGATTTCGCTTGTCTTTTAATGAGTGATAGCGAGCTATTACGAATTAAAAACAAGCGAAAGGCATCTTATAAAAGCCGAAAGACCGCAAGAAGTAATCTATAAAATCCCGACACGGCCTAATGACCGATTTGGGTTTAATTATATATTATAGATGTGATTTACTCGAAATCCACTACCGTAATGCCTGCGCCGCCAAATTGCACATGCTCATCGCGGTAACTTTTCACTTCTTTCACCGTGTTAAGGTATTGGCGAATGAGTTGCTTGAGTATGCCAGTGCCTGTGCCGTGGAGGATTCTCACACGAGGTTGACTGAATTGGATAGCATCGTCGATGAAATAGGTAATGGCTTGCACCGCCTCATCACCACGCATACCGCGCACATCAATGTCGGGTTTGAAATTGAGTTGGCGTGCTCGCATTTCACTTGTGGTGGTATTGCTCACCGATGATGTTTCTTTCGGCTTAGTCACTTGCTTGAGGGTGCGTTCAAGTCGCTTCAACTCCACACGGGTTTTCAAATTGCCAAACGCCACCACTGCATATTTCCCCTCAATGCTCAAGATGTTGCCCACTGTGGACGAACCTTTCATCACCACATTTTCGCCAACCTCAAGTTGTCGGTCGGCTTTCTCCACCTTCTTTTCAGTCTTCTTCTTGGCTTTTTGCTTCAATGGGTGGTTGGGCATCAAGTGCTTGATTTGCTCTGGCACAGTGGTATCGTCTTGCTGGAGTCGGCGTTTGAAGTCGTCAAGTTGTTGGCGCACTTGGCGGGTTTTTTCTTTTTCGGCTTGCATTTCCTTGATTTCACGGATAGTGCGTTCAATCTGCGAATTGCTTTGCTTCAAAATTTCCTGAGCCTCGTTTTTCGCCTCCTTAATGATGAGTTTGTGCTCGGTGGCTATTTTTTCAAGTCGCTCGTCATATTCTGCCACTATGCCATTAAGTTTTTTCTCCTTTTGGTGAATTTCGTAGCGCTTGTTTTCCCAATACTTCCTGTCGCGCACAATATCAAGCAGATACTTATCCATATTGATATAGTCGCTGCCCACCAGATTGCTTGCTTTTTCTATCACATCTTGTGGAAGGCCGATTTTTCTGGCAATCTCAATGGCAAACGAACTGCCAGGATAGCCAATAGAGAGTTGGAACAGCGGCTGCATACGCTGGCGGTCGTAAAGCATCGCGCCATTCACCAAACCGGGAGTGTCGTCGGCAAAATGCTTCAAATTCTGGTAGTGGGTGGTAATCACACCCATCATTCGCTTTTGGTTCAGTTGTTCGAGAATGGCCTGCGCTATCGCCGCACCAATTTGCGGTTCCGTGCCGCTACCAAATTCATCGATAAGAATCAGCGTTTCCTTGCCGCCACGGCTCAAAAACGTCTTCATATTCTGCAAGTGCGAACTGTATGTACTCAAATCGTCCTCAATCGACTGCTGGTCGCCAATGTCCACAAACACGCTCTTGAACATGCCCATGTGCGAGTTTTCGTAAAGCGTGGGCAACACACCACACTGCATCATATATTGCACCACACCTACCGTCTTCAGGCACACCGACTTACCGCCAGCGTTCGGACCCGAAATGATGAGTATGCGATTTTCTTTGGTCAACTGAATATTCAGTGGCACAACCTCTTTTCCGTGTTCACGAAGCGAGAGGAAAAGTGCTGGGTGCTGGGCATGATACCATTCAATGTGTGGTTTCTGCTCCAGTTGTGGCATGTGTGCATCCACGTCTAAAGCAAATCTTGCTTTGGCGCGAATGAAATCGAATTTGCCCAAAGTGCTGTATGAGGCGAGCAAATCAGGGATATGCGGGCGTATCATATCGGAAACCTCGGTCAGAATCCTCACGATTTCACGCTTGATTTCACCTTCCGTTTCACGAATACGGTTGTTTGCCTCCACAATTTCCTCCGGCTCGATAAACACGGTTTTACCCGAAGCCGACTCGTCGTGCACAATACCTTTCACCTTCCTCTTGTGCATCGGAGCCACAGGCAGCACCAGTCTGCCATCACGAATCGATGGGGCTGTGTCGCCATCAAAAATGCCCGACTGACGCCCATGCGCAATCACTCGGCGCATGATGCCGTTGATGCTGGCGGTGGTGGAAGCGATTGTGCTACGCAACTCACGCAGCAGGGGAGAGGCATTGTCCTTCACATTGCCGAACTTATCGAGAATACGGTTTGCCTCGCTCACAATCTCTGGAAACGACAGCATACCATCGGTCAGCCGTCTCAAGTAAGGATAGGGCGTATTGCCTTCCTCTTCAAGACGGAAAAACTTGATAATGTCGCTGATGGTGTTGAGCGAGCGTTGCAAATCAAACAGATTCTCTGCCGATATATAGGAGCCTGGCGTGCTAATCGTTTTCAGCGGCACACGAAGGTCGAAGAAATAGTTGAGCGGAAACTCTTGCTTCGATTGCAGTATGGCAAGAAACTCATTCGTTTGACTGAGCCACGCCTTCACTTCGTCAAACTGCGACGAAAACTGCATCTTTTGGCAATAAGTCACGCCAAGTGTGCTGATGCAGCGTTTCTCCACCTCTTGGCGCACTACATCAAACCCAATTCTTGTTTCAAAATTAGCAGGATATATCATTTCCCCACAAAATTACAAAAAATCCCCAACACCACCCAAAAACAAACCCAAAACAGCCTCCCACACAAGTGGAAGCCTGCCCTGGGTCTCATATTTAAGTTTGGAAAGGGCTATTTTAGGTTGGATCTTACTTCGTTTAGGTAGGTGGCCATGGCGGCGGCGTCTTTTGTGGCGATGATGGTTTGGAGACGGTCGAGCTGGGCCTTTATCTGGTCGAGCTGATGGGTGGTGTGGGGGTTGAAGAGGATTTCTTGGAGCAAGTAGTCGTCTTCCGACATCAGTCCGTGAGCAATGGCCATGTGACGCTTGAAGGTGGTGCCAGGGGCATCTTGGTGCCTCATCACGCTTGCAAACACGAGGGTGCTCGCAAATGGTATCGACAGCGAATAGGAGATGGTCTCGTCGTGTTCCTCAAAACTGTATTCGCACACATGCAGATGCAGTTGGTTATAGAGGTCGCGGAAAAACACCTTTCCCAAATGGTCGCTTTCGGTGATGATAATGGCGTTCTCGTTGCTCAAATTGCTGAGCGATGCAAATGTGGGGCCAAACATGGGATGCGAACTCACAAATGGGTGGCCACTTGTGGCATAAAACTCTGGCAACCCGGTTTTCACCGAGGCAATATCTGAAATAATGCAAGTGGATGGAAGGTAGGGAAGCACCTGATTGAATGCCTCGATGGTGTATTTCACCGTCACGGCATTGATCATCATTTCGGGTTGAAACTCCTTGATTTCTTCCATCGTGGTAAAGCGCAACGCATTGAATGTGAAGCGCAATCGTTCTTTGTCGGTGTCGTAAATCGCCACTTCGTGATTCATGCTCAACACATCACAGAAGAACGAGCCCATTTTACCTGCACCTAATATCAATATCTTCATTTCTTAAAGTATTTGCTTGTTGATTACATCTATTTGCTGGCGAACCGATTCCTCGTGAACAGCCTGCATCACAATTTGAATAAACTCACCACTCAGTCCCATTTCCTCGGCTTGCGAAACTCGCTTGTTGATGATGTCACTATAACGGCGATTCTGAACCACCTGCATGTTGTGTTCCTTCTTGTATTGACCGATTTCGCGGCACACCGCCATACGCTTACTGAGCACCTCAATCAACTCGTTGTCGCACTGGTCGATGTGCTGGCGCAAGAGCGTGAGGTTTTCTGTTGATTGCTTGGTGTCGCGCAGTACCAATGTGTTGATAATCAAATTGAGCGATTCTGGGGTAACTTGCTGTTTAGCGTCGCTGAGTGCACAATCTGGATCGCAGTGCGACTCGATAATCAAACCATCGAAGCCCATGTCGAGTGCTTGTTGCGAAATGGGACCAATCAACTCACGCTTGCCGCCCATGTGCGAGGGGTCGCAAATGATGGGCAAATTTGGGATTCGGCGATGCAATTCGATGGGAATGTGCCACTGTGGCTCGTTGCGGAACAAGTGCTTACCGTAAGTGCTGAAACCACGGTGAATGGCACCAAGACGGCGAACGCCAGCGTTATAGAGGCGAAGCAATGCGCCAATCCACAATTCTATATCCGGATTCACCGGATTTTTCACCAGCACAGTAGCCTCTTCATGCCCCTTCAGCGCATCAGCAATTTCCTGCATGGCAAAGGGATTGGCACTGGTGCGCGCACCTATCCACAGAATATCCATACCAGCATCAAGTGCGGCTGTCACATGCTCACGATTAGCCACCTCAATGGCGGTGTACATACCTGTTTCCTTCTTCACTTGGTGCATCCAAAGCAACCCACGCAAGCCAATTCCTTCAAAGCCACCCGGCTTGGTGCGTGGCTTCCAAATGCCTGCACGGAAAATCTTGATACCGCTTTTAGCTAAACCTTTCGCCGTGTCCATCACTTGCTCCTCGCTTTCTGCGCTGCAAGGACCAGCGATGACAAGTGGCTTATTGGGGTCGATGCCATCGAATGTGATGGGCTTGAGTTCTGCGAACAAATTTTGTTCTGACATCATATTATATCGTTTTAGTGTTTTAATTCTTTAATTCTTCGTAAAGCCTCGTTGAGTTTGTCTTGTGTGGCACAAAGCGACAAGCGAACATACCGATTGCCATTGCTGCCGAAAATGAACCCTGGCACAATAAACACGCGGGCATCGTAAAGCACTTCGTCGGCAAGTTGGGCAGCATCGGTGTAACTATCGGGAATGCGCCCCCACAAAAAGAGTCCACGCTGCGACGGGTCGAAATGGCAACCCAAAGCCTCCATAATGCGCTCGGCAATTTTTCTGCGCTCGCGATACTCCTTATTCACAGCCTCATACCAACTGTCGTCGGCATTGAGGGCTTGAATCGCCGCTTTCATCATGGGTTTGAATTGACCAGAGTCGATATTCGACTTCACCTTCAAAATCCAGTTGATGAATTGCGGATTACTCGCAATCATACCCATGCGCCAGCCTGGCATATTGTGCGACTTGCTGAGCGAATTCATTTCGATAGCGATGTCTTTTGCTCCTGCCACCGACAGTATGCTCAACTGCTGCTCGTGAAGCACAAAACTGTAAGGATTGTCGTTCACAATCACGATGCCGTGTTTGCGCCCGAATGCCACAATCTTTTCAAACAGCGCCTTCGATGCAGGCTTGCCGGTGGGCATGTGGGGGTAATTGACCCACATCAACTTGATTTTCTGCAACGGAAGACGCTCCAACGCCTCAAAATCAGGTTCCCAACCACCTTCCTCGGTGAGGTCGTAGGTGAAAATCTCGGCTTCTGCCAATTTGCTCACCGATGTGTAAGTGGGGTAGCCAGGATTGGGAATCAACACGCCGTCGCCAGGATTGACAAACGCCAATGTGGTGTGAAGTATGCCTTCTTTCGAACCAATCAGCGGTTGGATTTCCGTAGCAGCATCTAATTCCACATTAAAATACTTCGCATACCACGCTGCATAAGCCTCACGCAAAGCCGGCAGGCCAACATAGGGCTGATAGCCGTGTGCATCGGGCATATTCGCCTCGTCGCAAAGCGTTTTCACCACATCGGGGTGGGGTGGACGGTCGGGGCCGCCAACGCCCAGCGACACAATGTCGGCACCTTCGGCGTTTAATTTCGCTATTTCTTTGAGTTTGGTGGAGAAGTAATACTCCTTCACCTCCTTTACCCTGTTGGCGGGCTGTATGTTACTTATATTCTGCATATTCTCCAAGTATTTTAAAATCACTAATCAGTGGACGCACCGCATCAATTGATTGGCGATAGCGTGTATAATCGTTAAACGTAAGATTCACATAGAAGCGATACTCCCATTCTCTACCAATGATGGGCAACGACTGGATTTTCGTTAAATTCATTCCATAGAATGAGAAAATCACAAGAACCGCCGACAAACTGCCTTGAGAGTGGGGGAGGGTGAAGGCTATCGACGCCTTGTCCACGGCTTTTTGGTTCTTAAATTCTGTGGCGTTGCAGGGATCGGTAACCACCAAGAAGCGTGTGAAATTGCGCTTGTTTGTCTGAATGTCGTCTTCAAGCACTTTAAGCCCGTATAACTCAGCTGCATATCTTCCACATATAGCCGCATGTCCAACGAGGTTGTTTTCTGCAATCATCTTCGCACTGCCAGCGGTGTCGTAAGTTTCCACCATCTTCATTTTCGGGTGTAGTTGAAGATATTGCTCGCATTGGCGGAGTGCCATTGGGTGGGAGTTCACTTCCGCTATGTCGTCGATGCTTTGACCCGGTAATGCGGCAATAGAGTGAGAAATGTATTTCTTATACTCACCAACTATTGTCATATTGCTCTGCCGCAACAGTTCGTGATTTTGAAGCAAACTGCCTGCAATAGTGTTTTCAATAGCCAAAATACCAAGCATTGAGGCATCTGACTTGAGCAAGTTGAACATTTCGTTGAATGTTTCGCAGGGCACAGTTTCAATATCCTGTCCTTCGAAATACTCCCTTGCAGCGGCATCGTGAAAACAACCTGCTACTCCTTGTATGGCGACTCGTAAATCCATCTGGTCTGAAATTAAAAAATCCCGTCAATATATGGCGGGATTAAATATCGTTGTATAATAAATATCTTTATGAATTAATCAATATCCATACCGCCTTTATCTTTTCAAATAAAAGTAAAAGTAATATTGATATGAATAAAATCGTGTCATAAATTAATTGTTTGTGCAAATATAGCAACATTTTTTGACATAACAATATATTTTTCTAATTTTTTGTAAAAGAGTAGAACACTTTCACGACAAAAGCCGCAACAATCCACACAATCACACATTATTAATGTACTCGCCACAACAATTAAACTCCCAAGAAAAGAAAATGCGAGCAAATAAGTGCAAGAAAGGGCTATGGTAAGGTAAGAAGGAGACAAGGAGACAAGGAGACAAGGAGACAAGGAGACAAGGAGAGAGGTCGAAATGAGGATGAGGTAGAAATGAGGATGAGGATGAGAGGGGGAGCACAATTATTTCACAATTCCAATTCCACACCTATGCTATTTAACATAATATAAATTATATCTATTTATTAAGGGTAAAAAATGTGGGGATATGACTTCGTTTCACTCCAGTAGCATTCTTCATTGCATCTATGCTCAAGAATCGCCACGATGGCATATCCCCACACTAAAATGTTATCGCTTAAACATTCTATCCATTGCGCGCTTATCTTCGCGCTCTTTGATAGATTGACGTTTGTCGTATTGTTTTTTACCTCTTGCAATAGCGATCGCCATTTTTGCCAGTCCTCTCTCATTCAAAAACACTCGAAGCGGAATGATTGAATATCCTGGTTGTTCGCCTGCCTTCGCTATTTTTTGAATCTCTTTTTTGTTCAGCAGCAATTTGCGGTCGCGGTGAGTGACATGGTTGTTGTATGAACCTTGCGAATATTCTGCAATATACATATTCTTCACCCAAAGTTCACCATTCTCCATCACACAATATGTGTCGGTCAAACCCGCCTTGCCTTGACGAATCGACTTGATTTCCGTGCCAGTAAGCACAATTCCCGCATTGAAGGTCTCAATGATCTCGTAATCAAAAGAGGCTCTGCGGTTTTTTATATTTATTTGATTTGTAGCCATGTATAGTATTTTATGCTCCTGTATAAATAATCATTTCAAGCAGTTTTCTTACGATATATGGTATTGCCAACATCAGCGCCGAAGCCGTCAGCACTACCCTCCAAACGCGTTTTTCACCTGTAACACCCAGATATTCAACGCCTTTACTTGCAATAACAGGCAAATACAGGTACAAAAACAGCAATGGTGGGAACAAATACGCCATTGAATTGTTCAGAATCTCAATAAACACGAGAAACATCAAATTGTAGGCGATGTAATTGTTCATTCTTATGGTTGAAGAATGGGATTTCGAGAGTTCGCTGAAGAATCCACCGAGCAAAAAGCTAACGATGTAGAGAGCGGCAATAAAACTCGACAATTCAGCAATAGCGTGAATCACGCATCGCGACATCGTCCAATCCTCCTCATAAAGCATCGGCACGAACGAAACTAACGCCAAAACTGCCAACATCGGAAACATTCCTCCCTGAAGAACTGTGCGTGTGGTGTGCCCCGACTTGTTAATATCATCCCATCCGAGTTGCGGTGAAACTGTGATTAAAAATAAATTCTTTATTACGCTCATAATACCAAATGAAAATTTCCTACAAAAGTAACATTAATGACGCAATTAATGAAATCCTTCGCCATTTTTTGTTAATTTTGCCGTTGAAAATGAAAGTTGAATTATTTATAGCACGAAATCTCAAGCTGGGCAACGGAAAAAAGTCGGCATCGCCCAGCCTCAATGTTGCCACCATTGGCATCGTACTTGCCATACTCATCATGATTCTTTCGGTGGTCATCGTATTAGGATTCAAGAGCGAAATCACCCATAAATTATACTCTATCAACCCTCACTTAAAGGTGAGCAACGCCGGGCTTGGCATGGACGACAACTATTCCACCGTCAATGCCCATGAGGTGTTTAATGGCATACAGTCTGATTCTCAGTTCTTCGGCAAAGTGCAAAGCATGAGCCTGATTACGGAAAAACCCGCTATTCTGAAAACCGACGAAGATTTCAAGGGCGTGATGTATAGAGGCGTGGACGACGGCTACGACTGGAACTATTTGAGTGCTTGCCTCACCGAGGGCCGCCTCCCCAACCTTGCCGACACCGCCGACACAAGGGAAATCATCGTGTCGAAAAAACTGTGCGACCAACTCAGGCTGAAAGTGGGCGATAAACTCTTCTCCTACTTCATAGACAACAAGGTGAAGGCGCGCCGCTCTATTATTGTGGGCATTTACAACACAGAATTTGATGCATTCGACAAATCATATATCATTGGCAACATCAAATTGCTTCAAAGTGTGAACGACTGGAACGGCTTCACTGGCAACTATGTGGGTGTGAATCTCCGAAACACCGACAACTTGAGTGGCGATGCTCAACAGCTTTACGCAGCCCTTGCCAAGTCAACGATTGAGCACAACTACCCCACCCTACACACCGTAAGCACCATCACACAGAACAACATGTCGTACTTCGCATGGCTGAGTATGCTTGATATGAATGTGATTATCATTCTTGTGCTGATGATTATCGTTTCATCTTTCACTTTAATTTCCGCATTGTTAATGATTATCCTTGAGCGAATTAGGATGGTGGGAGTGTTAAAGTCATTAGGCTGTTCAAACGGCATGATTCGCAAAATCTTCATCTACCTTACAGGCAAACTGATTATTCGCGCCATTATTATCGGCAATGTGTTAGGTTTAGGATTGGCACTAATTCAAAAGTATTTCCATATCATAAAGCTGAGCTCTGAATCATACTATATGTCATACGTCCCCATTGAAATCGACGCCACCGCCCTACTGCTGCTCAACCTCGGCATCGTGGTGATGTCGTACATCGCCCTGATTGGTCCAAGCCACATCGTCTCGACCATCAAGCCCACCACCACAATGAAATTCGATTAATCCACGGGTTAAATACAAAAAAGTCGGCAAATCGCCGACTTTTTCTTTATTGCATATATGTGCCTTTGATCAATCCAGTTTCAAGACTGCCAAGAATGCCTTTTGCGGCACTTGCACAGAGCCAATTTGCTTCATGCGCTTCTTACCAGCTTTCTGCTTTTCGAGCAGTTTGCGCTTACGGCTCACGTCGCCACCGTAACACTTGGCTGTCACATCTTTACGAACCTGTTTCACAGTTTCACGAGCCACAATTTTAGCACCGATTGCCGCCTGAATCGCAATATCGTATTGCTGGCGAGGAATCAGTTCCTTCAGTTTCTCGCACATTCTGCGACCAAGCGACACGGCATTGTCAACGTGGGTGAGCGAACTCAATGCATCCACAGGCTGGCCATTCAAAAGAATATCGAGCTTAATCAACTTAGACTCACGATATGAACTGATATAGTAGTCAAACGACGCATAGCCCTTTGAGATACTCTTCAACTTATCATAGAAGTCGATCACAATTTCACCGAGAGGAATGTCAAACGACAGTTCCAAGCGATTACCTGAAATGTATTCCTGCTTGGTGAGCACACCACGTTTACCCAAACAGAGTGTGATGATCGGTCCCATATATTCCGAAAGCGTGATGATTGACGCGTGGATATATGGCTCTTCAATCTTTTCAATCAGTGTAGGATCGGGCAAACCAGCAGGGTTGTGCACCTCGGTCTCCTCGCCTTTCTTGTCATATACTTTATAGGACACGTTTGGCACTGTGGTGATTACCTCCATATTGAACTCGCGGCTCAAACGCTCTTGCACAATCTCCATGTGAAGCAAGCCCAAGAATCCGCAACGGAAACCGAAGCCCAGAGCCACCGACGATTCTGGCGAGAATGTGAGAGCGGCATCATTCAGTTGGAGTTTTTCAAGCGACGCACGGAGATTCTCGAAATCTTCGGGGTCGATTGGATAAACACCGGCAAACACCATTGGCTTCACCTCTTGGAAACCGGCAATCGCCTTCTCACATGGGCATGCAGTGTGTGTGATGGTATCACCCACTCTCACCTCTGTGGAGTTTTTAATACCACTGATAATATAACCCACATTGCCAGCGCTCACCTGATTCTTTGGCTCAAGATTCAACTTGAGAATACCCAGTTCGTCAACGTCGTATTCACAGCCGGTGTTCACGAATTTCACGAGGTCGCCTTTATGGATTGTACCGTTAATCACCTTGAAATACACGATAATGCCACGGAATGGATTGAATACCGAGTCGAAGATAAGCGCTTGAAGCGGAGCCTCAGGGTCGCCCTTAGGAGCAGGTATGCGCTCCACGATGGCTTGCAGAATCTCAGGGATTCCCTCGCCGGTTTTAGCACTTGCCCTGATGATGTCTTCGGGGTCGCAGCCCAGCAATTCCACAATCTCATCTTCCACCTCGTCGGGGTGTGCGCTTTCCATATCTATCTTGTTGATAACTGGAATAATTTCCAAATCATTGTCCAGGGCCAAGTAAAGGTTGGAAATGGTTTGAGCCTGCACGCCTTGAGTGGCATCCACAATCAGCAGACAGCCCTCGCACGCAGCAATGGAGCGCGACACTTCGTAAGAGAAATCGACGTGTCCTGGAGTGTCGATAAGATTGAGCGTATAATTTTCGCCATCTTGAACGTAATCCATCTGAATGGCGTGGCTCTTGATGGTAATGCCACGCTCTCGCTCCAAGTCCATGTTATCGAGCACCTGATTTTGCATTTCCTTGCCGCCGACGGTCTTGGTGTATTCCAACAGTCGGTCCGCCAAGGTGCTTTTACCATGGTCGATATGCGCTATAATGCTAAAATTTCTTATATTCTTCATTTACAATTTTATTTTAACTACAAAATTACGAAAAAAATCACACCCTTTCAAAGCCCCAAATCAATTAATTTTTAGTAATTTTACCACAAAACAAGATACAATGGCACAACACAATACACTTGGCGCAGCTGGCGAACAATTTGCCTACGAATTTCTGATAAGAGAAGGCTTCATCGTGAGGGAGAGAAACTGGACGATGAACCACCTTGAAGTCGACATTATTGCCGAGCGAAACGGCACTTTTCATTTCGTGGAAGTGAAAACCCGATCCCAGAAAAACGGCTACGACCCTCGGCGCGCCATCAACCGACAGAAGCAAAACAATCTCATCAACGCTTCGAGGGCTTATTGCCGAATGTGCCGCAGAATGGACGTGAACGTGCAGTATGATGTTATTCTGCTTTACGGATCTCCCGACCATTTCGAAATGGAGTATATGCCAGGGTATTTCAGAATGCCCCTACGCACATACCGATAACAAAAAAGAGCGGCAACTAATTACCGCTCTTTTCATTTATGTAAACATCTATTTTTACTGGTGTAATTCTTCGAGAATCTTCTGAACTTCCTCTTGGAATGATTTTTCCACTGTGATGCGTTGCTCAATCTGTTTGCATGCATGAAGCACGGTGGCATGATTGCGGTTCAGTCGCAAACCGATGTTGGTTGACGACAGTTGCGTTTCCTTCTTCGCAAAGTACATCAAAAGTTGGCGTGCATCGGAGATTTCACGCTTACGCGACTGACCGTAAAGAAGCGCAGAATCAATATTGCAGTGATTAGCCACTTTCTCGGCTATCAGTTCAAAGGTCACCTGACGCTTATTCAACTTCACCGAGTTGGCAACCACAGCCTTTGCCAAATCAACAGATATTTCCTGATTGAGCATCATGGCATGTGCCAGCAGCGACACCACCACGCCTTCCAGTTCACGAATGCTGTCGGTCACATTGTTAGCAATAAACTCAAGCACATCGTCGGAGAATGCCAAACCGTCTTGCGAAGCCTTCAATTCGAGTACATCTTTGCGCAACTCGTAGTCTGGTTTCGACAGTTCCACCGTCATACCCCACTTAAAACGTGAAATCAAGCGTGGAATCATGCCATCGAGTTCGCTTGGACGGCAGTCACTCGACATAATCAGCTGCTTATCACGACCGTGAAGTGAATTGAAAATATGGTAGAATGTGTTTTGGGTAGCCTGCTTACCTGCCAATTCCTGAATATCGTCGATAATCAACACATCAATGCTTTGGTAGAAATTGATGAAGTCGGGCACCTTGTTGCTTCTAACTGCAATAGAGTATTGGTTCTCAAAAATACGCGAAGTGACATAAAGCACGCGCAAGCGTGGATTATTCTCTTTCATTTTGATACCAATAGCCTGAATGAGGTGTGTTTTTCCCACACCAGTAGGGCCAAACACAAACATCGGATTGAACGTCTTGCATTCAGGGTTAGTGGCAATCGCCATACCAATACTCACTGCGAGCTTGTTGCTCATGCTTCCGCAATAGTTCTCAAAGGTGTAACGGGGATTGAGTTGAGGGTCAATATCGTTTTGCGCCTCCTGATAGTGGAAGTTGGGCGACATGCGCTTTTTGAGCATAACGCTGGCGTTGTCGTCGGCCATTGTCACGGTTTCCTTTGCGGCAACTTCCACACTATAATATAACTTCTTAAATTCGCTACCATACACCTTTCGCAAAGCGGACAACATCACAGGACAGTAGCGCTCTTCAATCTGCTCGATGAAGAACTGTGAAGGAACTCGCAAAGTCAACGCTCCATCTTTGAAATCAACCACACTAATGGGAGCAAACCAAGCATTATATTGCTCGGTCGAAAGGTTGTCTTTCAAGTACTGAAGACACTTGTTCCATTGCTCGATATGTGGGCTGTTTTTAATCATTAATTTCAGAATGGGGCATTTTTACAACAATACAAAATTATAGTGTTTTTTCTGAAAAAAAACTCGTTTTAAAATTTGTTTTTTTGAAAACAATCCTATTATAGGTGATAAACAGACACTTAAGCCAAAAGTGGGTAAAATCGACAGTTTTAAAATTCGTAACAGTTGAAAAGACTATCTATCAATACTTTAGAACATTTGTTTAATTTTCTTTAGAAAAATGGCGATTGGCAAAAAGCCGTTTTGAACGCAACATTGATAGAAAAGCATAAAAAAGCGAGTGCGGCGTTATTCGGAATAATTCCAAACAACGCTGCACTCGTTATTTTTGGAATTTAAAATACTTTTATCGTCACATATTTCTTAGGGTGCTTCTTTACATCTTGCAAGAGGGAATCAAGGCTTGCCACTGTGCTTGTGGCATTTTGATAAAGTTTCTTATCATTAAGGAGCATACCCAAAGAGGAGTTTTCATTGTTGAGTTTGGCTGTCAAGCGTTGAACATTTGCCAAAGTGGCATTGATGCGATTCAAAGTGGTGTCTAATGGCAGTTCTTTCAAATTACCGGTAATCGTGTTCAAGTTGCCTGTAGTGGTTCGCAAGTCGCCAGTAAGCGCATTTGCATTAGCGAGCACTCCGTTGGCATTGTGAACCATTCCAGGAATCGCCTTATTGAGGCTTGCCATCAGTTCTGTGAGTTGTGCTGAACTGGCAGCGAGTTCGCGAGTGATGGCGTCGCAGCGAGTCACCGAAGCGGCAATGGCTGGATTTGCGAGAATCTGATTCACACTGCCCACTATCGAGTCCACCTTCGGGAGAATCGACACGAGCGCCGGCATCATATCGTTGCCCACCTTGTCCATCAATCCTCCTTGCATTTGTGTAGGAATCACGCTACCCACCTCCATGTAGGTTTTGCTTGCGCCCAAATTCAGTTGCAATGCAGCTGCGCCAAGCAGTTCGTTGGAGAATGTGATGGTAGACCCATCTGGAATTTTCAAGCCTTTCTCAAAACTCAACTCCACCGAAATCTGGTTGGTATCGTAGTCGTAAGTGATTTCGCGCACCTGACCCACCTTGAAACCATTCACCGTCACAGGAGAAGCCACCGTAAGTCCGTTCACTTTTTCAAATTTAGCATAATAGAAGTTCGCTGGCTTCAGCAAATTGATGCCTTTTAAGTATTCGATGCCCCAATAAAGGATGCAAATGCTCACAACCACAGTGAGACCTATCAAAACATTTTTTTTAGATGTTGGGTTCATATCTAATTAAATAATATGTGCTGTTTTTTTCAATATCGTGCAAAGATAGCAATAAAAAGGGTAATACCACTATTCCATAACAAGACAAAAGTGGTTTTTTGCTGAAATAAATCATTCTAAAAAGAAATGTGTATTAATTTTTTTGTTGTAAATTTGTAAAAATAATAACCACTTAAAGCAAAACAGCGATGGACTCATTTCAAAATGAAAAAAAATTGTACGGCTTAATTGGCTATCCGTTGGGACACTCGTTCTCAATGGAGTATTTCAACGAGAAATTCGAGTCGGAGAATATCAATGCCGAATACATGAATTTTGAAATTGAGGATATTGGCGACCTCATGGAGGTGATTGCCGAATATCCAAATCTCTGTGGGCTTAACGTGACATATCCCTACAAGGAGCAGGTGCTCCCCTACCTCACATCAATCGACGATGCTGCGAAAGCCATTGGTGCTGTGAATGTGATTAAAATCACGCGTGGGCCAAAGGATAACGACGTGGAACTTCGTGGTTACAATTCCGACACTATCGGCTTTATGAAGTCGGTTGAGCCTTTCGTGAATGAAAACCGCAAAAAAGCGATGGTACTGGGCACTGGCGGCGCATCGAAAGCGGTGACCTATGCGCTGCGCAAATTAGGCATTGAGGTGATGCTCGTTTCTCGCCAGAAATCAGCAGCCACCCACACCTACGACGAACTCACCAAAGCCATGGTGAACGAGCACAAAATCATCGTGAACGCCACCCCTCTTGGCATGTTCCCCCACACCGACACTTGTCCCGACTTCCCTTATCGCTTTTTGTGCAAAAGCCATTTGTGCTACGATTTGATATACAACCCCGACATCACATTATTTATGCAAAAATCAAAGGCGGCTGGCGCAGAAGTGAAAAACGGGCTGGAAATGCTTCTCCTTCAAGCCTTCGCAGCCTACGATATTTGGACTAAATAGTGCCTACACATTTATAAATGTATAAATGGGCAGTTCTCCCCTATCGAAAATCCCTATAACCCGCATCGTTGTTCCTTTTGGTGGGGGAATTGTTTTGGGTAATTATTTTCCACCAGTCCCCATTCTTGCTACCGTATCGCTTGCCATCATTGGGTGCGCTATCGCCATTATGATGAGTATGCTTTCTCGCACTCCAGAAAGCAGAAGCAAGGTTCGCCCATTCTCGATTATTCCTATCATTATTATCTCATTAGCACTGGGGTGGACCATCTACTCCATTCATCAGCCCTCGGTGCTCAACCTCTCGCAAACCAACAGCAAATTGGGCTACGGCAGAATCGAAAGCATCGACTTTAAGGAAAGGTCCATGTATATGACTGTGGATATGCTTAGTTCGCACGCACAAGGCAGCACCATTCTGCTCACCACCAAAGGCTGCAATTATAGCCTGACGGAAGGCGACAACGTGGCTTTCGTAGTAAAACTCCAGAGAATCAGCAATCCAAACATGCCCGAAGACACCGACTTCGCTTTAATCCAAAAGAGAAAGGGCATCATTTATCAGCAGCATATCGACGCTAAAGCAGTCACAAAATATGGTCATACCGACACCTTTGGAAACTTGATGACCAACGCCAGAAAAAGAATCATCGCCTCAATCCATCGCACCACCCTGTCGCTGGAAACCAAGCACTACATCATTGCGCTGCTGTTGGGTGATAGGAAACATATCGACCAACAAACACGGAGCGAATACTCCTACGCTGGCTTATCGCATGTGCTGGCGTTGAGCGGACTTCACATCGGCATCATTATGATATTTATATGGCTACTGCTATGGCCATTAGACTTTTACCAACTAAAGAAACTCCGCTTCGTCCTTTCGGTAGTAATTGTCATTTTCTACGATGTGCTCACAGGGCTCCCTCCTTCGGTAGTGCGTGCCACCGTGATGATTACTTTCACATTTGCCACATTTATTTTCGGGAGAAAGGCTACGGCTGTCAATTCATTGATGGCATCAGCGCTACTGATTCTCGCTTTCTCACCCGAATCGCTCTTCAATGCGGGATTTCAGCTCAGTTTCATCACTGTGCTGTTTATTCTCATTCTCTCACCTTCCAACAAACAAATCAAGACGAAAAGGAAGTGGCTTCGCTACCTTATCACGCTCATCGTCACATCAGTTATAGCGATGGGCGCAACCATTGCGCTCACGGCGTATTATTTCCACACCATATCGTGGGCAGGGTTTATTTCAAATGCGCTAATACTGCCAATATTCCCGATTTTTATGGGTATTGCGGTGCTAATTATTCTGCTGGCGTGCGGCGATATGAACATTGATGCACTAAACCACATTGCCGATATGCTGGTCACCTATGCCAATTCCGTAGCACGGCACATATCGCAACTGCCATTCTCGGTCGCTAAAGAGGTGTATTTCAGCGAATACGATGTGTTATTCTATTTCATCTGCATCACATTCCTGACGCTGTTTATCAAACGCAGAAAGTGGCTTTATATGAATCTTTGCATCGCTAACTGCGCTTTTGCGGTGGTTCTGCACACGCTCACGCTCAACAGTTTCCCCACTTCAGGGTGTGTGGCATTCAATGCCTACGACTGCACACCCATCGTTTTCTACCAAGACGGCAATGCGTATTACTGGACGCCCGACGACGGCAGTAAATTTAAGCCCGAAGATTTCAGACGGCAACACACAGGTTTCTTTGCAGCCCACGGCATTGACACCTTTACGGAAGCTAACGATTCTTCGAAAATCCAAAATGTGGCACTCCGCTCGCCATACGCACGCATATTCAGCCACACCATTCTTATGGCAGGCAACAATCGTTGGAAGAAAATCACAGGAGAAAAGAAAGTGAATATCGATTTCTGCGTAATCACAAAGCGATTCAATGGCACGGTAGAAGATTTGGCACGCCTCTACAACATCAAACACATGGTGATTTCGGGCAATGTGTATGAGCCAAACACACCAAGCATCATCGACCAATGCCGCAGATTGGGCATCAAGTGCCTGAATTTGAGAGAGAAATCTTTAATAATAGACTAAGCAATCACACTACCTCACCACTCGCCCAGCGGCATAAAAGTGGTTGATGAAATAATCTTCGGTAATATCGCTGATTTTCACGCCACTTGACGATGACGCGTGTGCAAATTTATTATCTTTCAAATAAATGCCCACATGGTTGATTTTTTTGGTATTTCTTGATGTGCAGTAAAACACGAGGTCGCCTTCTCGGAGGTCGTCAACATCAATCAACTTACAGTTTTTCTCGAAAATCTTAGCCGAATTTCGTTCTATTGACTTTTTATACACGGCCTTATAGATTTGAAGCACGAATCCTGAGCAGTCCACACCTCGCTTGGTGTTGCCCGCGTATCGGTAAGGAGTGCCTAACCAACCTTTAATTTCACGATAAAGTTTTTTGTTGTCGCCCGCGCTCAAACTGATGTCAAGTGTTCGCCACTCATCGGGAATTTTCACTGGGCGGCTTGTGCCTGGCTTATAGGTTGTAGTAGTCTTTTTGGTATGACACGACCCAAGCATCAACGCCACCATCACCAGCAGCATTGGCAAAAACTTTACGCTATTTTTCATATTGATTCTGTGCATGTCAAAAATGTGCATGTCAAAAAACAAAAAATGCTAAAGAAAGCACCGACTTTAGGAAGCCTTACACCTTTCTTTAGCATTCGTTTATGTAAAATGATTACTTTTCTTCTTCAGCAGGAGCTTCAGCCTCTTCCTTTTCCACAAAAGATGTGTAACCTGCCTTTACGAGAATGTTGAACCAAGTGATCAGTTTCTTGATGTCGGTTTTGTAAACACGCTCCTCATCATATTCTGGGAGCACTGACGACATGAATTCAGCAAGTTTCTCGTCTGTCTTATAGTCTGCGGCGTTCACGCCTTCTGGATATTTTGCGTATGCTGCTTCGAGCACTTCTGCAAGAGGCTTATCGTCACCAGTAGTGTAGATAGCAACATCACCCAACGAGATGATTTTGTCACGAGAGTGAGCTGGTGTTCTTTTTTTGTCAATCAAACTTTCAACAATTACGATATTCTTTCCGTATGAAATGAGTTTGTACAAACCTGGTTTGCCAGAAATGCTTAAAATAGTTTTCAACATAAATATTACGTTTATTTTATCTGTCTTTTAAAAAATGATTATACTACAAAGTTAATGAAAATAATCAAATATCAGTATATTTCATGAAGATATAAAGCCTGTGTAAAGTTACTTTAACAATTTGAGGTTTTCCACAATTTGTGGTATCACAGCCGTGGTGCCATCGTTGATTATCACCACGTCTTTATTGCTCTGCACTTCCTCCGACGCTTGCGAGGCGATGCGCTGCTCCACTTGCACCCTCGGCATTCCGTTACGAGCCATCACTCGCTCCACCCTCACCTCTGTGGGTGCGGTCACTTTCCATATTTTATCCACAATCTGATTCACGCCACTCGAATAAGGAATGGCTGTTTCCACAAACACCAGTCCACCCTTTTCACGCCACCAAGCCTGTATGTCGGCTTTCACGGCAGGGTGAACAATAGCATTGAGATCTGCCAACGCCGATTGGTCAGCAAACACGATTGAGGAAAGATATTGAGCATTAAATGCGCCTTGGCGATACAGGTCGGTTCCAAACCGCTTCACAAGACTTTCGCGTAATGCCACCGACTCGTTCATCAGTCGCTTCGCATTGGCATCGCAGTCATACACAGGATAGCCCAACAGGCGCAACACCTGCGACACTACCGACTTACCACTCCCTATTCCTCCTGTTATAGCAACAATCATAAGTTTGGAATATTATTTCACCGTCCAAGTCACAGAGTCTCTCAATATCTTGTAAATCTTTCTGTGGGGGAACTCCTCTGCCTTACGGACAGCCACTTTGCCCGACTTTTTAGTCAAGTCAATATCGTCGGCAAACACCGCAATAGTTGGTGCTTTCGCATTATAGAAGCGTTCTGGCACATAATACAGAATGTCAACAGTAGATGGGTGATATTGGATTTTTATGCCTTTCACTTCCTTTGGTTCCACATCGATTGTGGCACGCTTGAGATAGTTTTTCTCCAAATCAAGGCGGAGTCGCACCTTTGTGGTTTGGAATCTCGCCCCAGGGATTGGTCTCAAATTCACCGTCATCAATGTGTCGGAAAAATCCTTCACAGTGAATGGGTCGAGCGACACCGAATCCACCGTTTCCAGCAGTTCGCTCTTGGCATACACCACCACCGAATCGGGCGTGCACACAGGCCAGTTGACGAGCGACATGGTCACCGGATTGAATTGCAGATTGATACTGTTGCCAAAAGTGACTGGCACTTTTTTGCCCTCGTGAGCAACCACCGTCAGCACCAAGGGAAATCCTGGCTGAATTTTCGACATGTTGGCGGGGCGATACAGTGAGTTCAAGTTCAGTGAAGCATAAATATCGTCGAGCGAAATCACCAATTCCGAATTTGCTTTCTGAAACTTGGAGAGGAAGCTGATGTTGACATCTGGTCGGAAAAACTTATAATACACATGAAAGAACACTTTTCCCTCCATGGGCACGGTCACCTGACTTGGAATTGAATCAATCACAACCACCTCGTCGGGCACACCAGTAATCACCAAATTCAGCGTCACATCGCCAGTGTACGACTTCGTGAATCCCCAAGCGAAGAAAGAAAACAAAAAAAAGTACCCATACAATAAAACCACTTTATAGGCGGCTTTATTTGCTGGGAAACTTTTCTGTATTTTTTTTATTATCTTCACTGCTCAAGAAAAAAATGTGACTGGTCGGTTTTACGAGGACATATAGCCACGCCAAAACCGACCATTATCAGAGTTACAATTAATCTTTCTTTACTTCAGAGCCTGTTTGGATAGCGTCTTGCATTGATGGGTAGATCATAGTTGCGTCAATCACAATCTTCACGCCATCAGTGATTTCCAAAAGCACTGTACCATTTTGCTTGATTTCACGAATACGGCCGTGGATACCGCCAGCGGTAATCACTTTGTCGCCCGACTTCAACCCTTCACGGAATTTCTTCATTTCTTTTTGCTTCTTGCTTTGTGGGCGAATCATAAAGAAATAGAAAATAGCGATAAGAGCCACAATCATAATAATGCTACCCATACCACCCGAAGAAGCAGGTGCGGCAGCAGCATCAAGTAAAATATAATTCAATACCATACTTTATAATTTTATTTAATTAATAATGTCTATTTAACAATCACCTTGTCGGCACGAAGTTTATTCACCACGGCGTTCAAAATACCATTCACGAACTGGCCGCTTCGTGGAGTGCTGTAGTCCTTGGCAAGTTCGATGTATTCGTTGAGCGACACGTTCACAGGAATGCTTGGATAGTTGCGGATTTCGGTCAGCGCAGTGCACATCACCACACGGTCCATCAGTGCAATTCGTTCCACATCCCACTTTTCTGTTTTCACAAACTGGTCGATGTACGAATTGTTTTCCTCCATTTCAGCCACAGCCTTTGAGAACAGCTGCTCGCCAAATTTGCTGTCGTCATCGTTCTTGTATTGAGGAAGGATTGGCTGTGCCTCTTCGTCTTCGAAGCGTCGAATGGTCTTCATCACAAACTGACCAATGATTTGCAAGTCATCATCAGTGTAATAAACGCTCATTGACTGAAGATGCTCAAGCAAATTCTCGTCGGGGAGCACCACTTTTTTCATTAATTGGTACCACACCTCGCCGTCACGCACGAGAGAGGTCTTAGGCATTTCCATATATTCCTGATATTCTTCCGAACGGAGAATCTTATCAAGAAGCAAGCGAACAAAGAGTTCGTCGTCGCGCCAGTTGATTTTCTTGTCGTCCACAAAGTCGGCAAGTGTTTGGTCGGCACGAAGTCTTTTCACGAACTCGTTTTCCACAAAACGCATATTTGGGTTCAAGTCTTCCTCGGTTGGGAGGAACTTGTGCTTGGCTTCGTCAAGACGCAAATCTTGAACATCGGTGAGTTCAATCATCAACTTCAACAACGCATTGTAGAGTTCATACGACTTGTCGAGACTCTTTTTCAATTCTTTCTTAGCCGTTGTTAAAGTCATGGAGTCTTTTGAAACCATGTAGGCGTACAGCATTTGTACGACTTTTGCTCTTATAAGGACACGATTTATCATCTAAATATAATTTTTTTGCAAAGTTACCCTAAAATCGGTTTTCAGTCAAATAAAACTTTATGAATTTACGTTTTGACCGTCGTTAAGTCGCTGACGAACCACTTCATAAATCATAATACCACCAGCTACCGACACGTTGAGCGAATTGATTTGCCCAAATTCGGGAATAGCCACAAGTGTGTCGCAAAGTTTCAGCACATCGGTGGAAATGCCAGTATCTTCGGCGCCAAGCACAATGGCTACAGGTCCGGTGAAGTCGACTTTTGTATAGTTCAAGTCGGTTTTCTCAGATGCGCCCATCACTTTGAAACCGCTGTCGCGCAGATATTGCACAGATTTCACCAGGTTGCGCTCACGGCACACTGGCAAATAATTCAGTGCACCAGCCGATGTCTTTACGGCATCAGCATTCACACTCACGCTGTTGCGCTCTGGAATCACGATGCAGTTCACGCCAGCACACTCGCATGTGCGGGCTATCGCGCCGAAATTGCGCACATCGGTCACACCGTCGAGCACCACCACAAGCGGATTAATGCCTTCGTCGTACAGTGCTGGCACTATATCATCTACATGGTAATAATCCACGGCTGCCATAAACGCTATTACGCCTTGGTGATTTTTGCGAGTCACCTTATTTATACGTTCTACCGGCACACGCTGAACCGGCACATTGTATTCACGAGTCACACTCAGCAACTCGCGAGCAAGTTCACCGCCAAGGTCCTTTTTCATCAGCACCTTGTCGACCTGCTTTCCCGATTCAATCGCTTCTATTACAGCACGAATGCCGAATACAACTTGGGATTTGTCTATCATTTATTTATTCCAATTAAAGATTTTGCATTTTCGATTGCTGCCTGGTTCACATCTTTACCACTCAACATTCTTGCGATTTCAAGCACATGTTCTTCCTCGTTCAGTGCCTTCACATGAGTGAGTGTAGAGTTTTCATCATCAGCCTTATACACCATCAGGTGATGGTGGGCATGTGCAGCCACTTGTGGAAGATGGGTAATGGCAAGCACCTGAATGCGCTTGCATATTTCTCCCATCATCTCCCCTATTTTGTTAGCCACATCACCCGACACGCCAGTGTCCACTTCATCAAAGATGATGGTGGGCAAACTCATTGAGCGGGCAATAATCGACTTGATGCACAGCATCAGTCGTGAAATTTCGCCACCCGATGCCGTGTCTTTGACAGGGAGCAGCGTTTGATTTTTATTGAAGGCGAACAGAAATTCCACCGCATCAGCTCCGTTTGCTGTATAGTCGGTGGCAGTGAACTTGATGTCGAAAGCCAAGTTGCGCATACCCAAGGTCTGAGCCAAGGGTTGCAAATCTGCCACAAAAAGCTGTGCCGCTTTTTTTCTGGTTTCCGACAGTGTCAAAGCCAGTTCTTTCACCCTCGCTTTTTGAGTCTTCAATTTCGCCTCAATTTCCGCAATCTGGTTTTCGCTATTGTCAATCAGCGATAGTTGATTTTCAAACTTGTGCTGAATAGCCAACAGTTCATTTACCGATGCGGCATTGTGCTTCCTCTCCAGCTCATAAATGGAGTTCAGGCGCATTTCCACCTCTTCGAGTTGGCGTGGGTCGTCAATCAACTGGTCATCGACATACGACACCGCCTGGGCAATGTCTTTCAACTCCACTAAAGCCGACTGCACACGCTCGCCCATTCCCTCAATTTCTGAAAGGTTGCGCTCCGTGCTTTGAATGCGCTGCGCCACCACTTTCAGTTGCTCAAGAATTGAATTCTCCTCACCATTCAAAGTAGAGCTAATCTGCCACAAATTTTGCTTGATTTCCGACACATTGCTCAACTTTTTCTGAAGATTCTCAAGTTCAATATCTTCATTCTCTGTGAGTTTCAAATCAGCGAACTGGTTGAGTTGAAAGCGGATATAATCTTCCTCTGCCCTGCTTTTCTCGTATTCGTTTTGCTTTTCAAGAAGTTGCTCCTGTAGTTTTTTATAGCATACATATTCAACATTATATTTTGAAACCACTTCTTTATTATCAGCAATACTATCTAAAACCGACAGTTGAAACGCAGGTTTTGAAAGAAGCATATTGCTATGCTGCGAATGAATATCCACCAGGCGCGATGTGAGGTCTTTCAGCACAGAAATAGTCACAGGCGTGTCGTTGACAAAGGCACGCGAACGCCCAGTTGCGCTAATTTCACGACGCACGATGCACTCTTCTTCCCAAAAGTCAATTTCATTCTCTGCGAAAAAACCTTCCAGCGCATAGGCAGAGATGTCGAATGATGCCTCTACCACCACTTTCTTCTCTGGGTTTCGCACCGAACGCGCTTCGGCACGCTCGCCCAAAATCAGGGATAAGGCACCCAAGATAATCGACTTACCGGCACCAGTTTCACCAGTGATAATGGTAAGCCCGTTATCAAACTTGATTTCAAGTTCATCGATCAGTGCGTAGTTAGATATATGCAGTCGAGTAAGCATTATGCGCTATTAGTCGTTTTGTTGTTCTTTCTTGATTTTGTCCAGTCGAGCTTGCTCTGTTGGCCACAATGGATAGAGCGTTTCATACACCGAAGCCTTCTCCGTAAGATTAGCTTTGGAGTACACATTCACCAGTTCATCGAGTTTTGCGTCTTTAAACATCGACAGGCACACCGACATGGGTGCCACATCGTAGATTTTCTTCAAAATCTCCAACGATTGCGTAATCACTTGCCTACCTTTGTCGGCACTCACCACCATCTGGTCGAGCCCAAGCCGGTGGTAATTGTAGAGCACTTCACGAATGCCCGAAGTGGCCTTGTCAGTGTAGGCACTGAGCACAGCACTTCTGTTTTTGGTGTCCTCAAACGCTTTCCAGCCACTTTCGCCACTACTTTGAGCCATCCTCACCACATTTGCTGCTTTCTCGTAATATGGGTCGCCACCTCTCATCGAGAAAGTGTCAAAATCCATACCGATAATCATAAATGCGTAAAAATTGAGAATCGCTGTCAAATTGCTTTGCATATCCTGCTCGGAATACACCAAAGGCTCATTTTGCTCGTAAGTGAACTCAACTTTTGTGTCTTTGAAATTGATAATTGTGGTGGTGTAAGAGCTGTTAAACACCGGGCGTTGCGACTGGATTTGCAAGTCGCCTGTCATCTTTCCACTGCCATCGTCGTAGGTGTTCACCGTCAAAAACAATTTGCACTGAATTTTTTCATTATTGCCAAACTGAGCATCAGTCCACTTGGTGGTGTTCATATACTCGGAAATGGCCTGCTGGAGTGTGGTGAACACTTCTTTATTTGCGTTCTGAATCTTACTGCTGTTGATTTCAACCTCGCAATTCAACTCCTGTGCGAAAGCGCAAGCTCCCACACATACCACGGCTACCAACAATGAAAAAATACGACGAATGTTCATAAGTGGAATTTCAATTTTCAAAGTTATTTGCTTGAATGAACTTTAAAGTAAATTTTGGTCAACACATTCTTTGTGTCTTGTGGGAAGTCGCCCTTCATCATCCAACCATAGTAGCCAGTGTCTTTAGCCAACACTTCCGCAACCGACATTCCTTTGTATTTGCCAAAATTGAACACTTCCACGCCCTTGTCATCAAACACGAATCGGCCTGCAAGGTCCACATTCTTGTTTTGGGTAGAAAAGGCAGAAAGATACTCAACCTCGTTTTGCAGCGATGGATACTTATCTAATTGCGCTTTGAGCACCTCGTAGGTGGCTCTTGTGTCGGCATCGGCAGAATGTGCGCCTTCCAAATCTTTTCCGCAATAAAACTTGTAGGCTGCCACAAGATTGCGTTGCTCCATTTTGTGGAAAATGGTCTGAACATCAACAAACTTGCGCTTTGAGAAATCGAAATCCACACCAGCGTTCAGAAATTCCTCCTGAAGCATGGGAATGTCGAAGCGGTTGCTGTTGAAGCCTGCCACATCGCTACCCTCAAACACCGATGCCAGTGAGCGTGCCACCTGCTTGAATGTGGGGCAATCCTTCACATCGTCGTCGGTGATGTGGTGAACGGCTGTAGCCTGTTCAGGGATGTGCATTCCCGGATTCACACGAAGGGTCTTTGATTCTTCAGTGCCGTTGGGAAACACTTTGATATACGAAATTTCCACTATTTTGTCGGAAGTGATATTCAACCCTGTGGTTTCAAGGTCGAAAAACACTAACGGCTTTTTCAAATTTAATTCCATTTGATATTTCTATATTTTTTGGAGTAAAGTCTGTGCTATTAAAGCATCATTGGCATAAGAAGAACAAGCAGTTCCTCATTTTCTTTCTGCTCAACAGGCAAGAACAAGCCTGCTCTTGTTGGGTCGATGAGCTGAACTGAGATATTTTCAGCGTCGATGTTGTTGAGCACGTCGATGATATTCTCATCGTTGAAGCCGATAGCCATTTCCACACCGTTGTAGTCGCAAACGATGCGTTCTTCCGCAGAAGTTGAGTAATCAATATCTTGGGTTGACATCAGCACTTCATCAGGACGCATCTCCAACTTCACAAGACCGCTTGAACTGGTGAACACCGACACACGGCGGAGCGCGTTGAGCAATTGCACACGGTCAATCGACACGTTGTATTGGTTTGTGGTTGGAATCACAGAGTTGTAGTTAGGATAACGGCCATTCACGAAACGGCAAGTGAGTGTATAGTCTGCTGTCTCGAAAGTTGCGCTCTTGCTATCTACAGTAATATTCACATCACCATCTTTCTTTTCAAGAATACTGCTCAAAATTGCAGCAGGCTTGGTTGGGAGAATGAACGAGAGTTCGTGACCAGTTTGGATATTGAGTTTGCGATAGCGCACCAACTTGTGGGTGTCAGATGCCACAAACACGATTTCATCGGGCTTGATGTCCCAGAAAATACCCATCATCACCGGACGCATTTCCTCAACGCCTACAGCGAAGATTGTTTGTTGAATACCCTCAACCACAGTTTTGCAAGGCAGAGTCAAGTGCTTTGGTTCTTCTTCGCTCGCAGCCTTCACAGGGAATTCATTGCCGTTCACGCCAATGAAGTTGAATTTACCGTGAAGATAAGTGATGTTGATTTCAAGATTCTCATCGTTCACATCAAATGTGAGTGCCAAGTCGGGAAGCTGCTTGAGAAGGTCGAGAAGTTTCTTCACATTTGCAGCAAACTTTCCTGAGCCTTCAGGGTTTTGCACCTGCACATTGGTGGTAAGCGTAGTTTCCTGATCGCTACCAGTAATCACCAATTTGTCGCCTTCAAGGTTGAACAAGAAATTGTCAAGAATCGACAGCTTGTTTTTGGAATTCACTACCTTACTCACTGCTGAAAGGTGAGAAAGTAAAAGCTTACTTTGAATGTTGAATCTCATATATGCTATAATTTGAATTTATTAATATTCGCTTGTTGTAAAACCTGTATATTTTTAACTTACAAATATACAAATTATTGCCGACAATTCAACAAAAAACGTCGTCCAAACTCACTTGGACGACGCTATTTTAAGTATTATTTTGCAATTTCTTACATCACGCCACGCTCTCTGAGCTTCTTTTGCCAATTCCAGGCACTGAGCATGGTGTCTTCAATCGACTCTTGAGCCTTCCAGCCGAGCACTTCGTTAGCCTTCTTTGGGTCGGCCCAAATCTTCACGATATCGCCTTCGCGACGGCCCACAATCTTGTGTGGAACCTTAACGCCAGTAGCCTTTTCAAATGCGTGGAGAAGTTGGAGAACCGACAGGCCCTCTCCTGTTCCGATATTGAACACTTCGAGCTTTTCGTCGCTCTTGTCCTCAAGCATTCTCGCAAGTGCCACAACGTGAGCTTTCGCAAGGTCAACCACGTTGATGAAGTCGCGAATGCAAGAGCCGTCGGGGGTGTCGTAATCGTCGCCGAAGATGCTCAATTCCTTACGCACGCCAATAGCAGTCTGGGTGAGATAAGGAACAAGGTTTTGTGGCACACCGTTTGGCAATTCGCCAATTTCTGCCGATGGATGCGCACCGATTGGGTTGAAGTAGCGCAGCAAAATAGCCTTGATTGGCGCACCGCTCTTCACCACGTCGGCAATGATGTCTTCACTCATCTGCTTGGTTGCACCGTAAGGTGAAGTTGCCTTCTTGGTTGGAGCGTCTTCTGTGATAGGATTCTTATCTGGTTCGCCATACACGGTGCAAGAAGAAGAGAACACAAAGCCTTTCACACCGTAAACAGGCATCAAATCGAGCAAGTTGATGAGAATGTTGAGGTTGTTACGGTAATAGAGAATAGGTTTGTGGATCGACTCGCCCACTGCCTTACTTGCGGCAAAATTGATGATGCCGTTGATGCCAGAGTTTGCCTTGAACAATTCGTGCAGAGTGTCGATATTTGTGCAGTCACCCTCCACAAACACTGGGCGAATGCCTGTGATTTTCTCAATACCGTCAAGCACTTCGATGTTGCTGTTCGACAAGTTGTCGATAATCACAACTTCGTAACCTGCTTGTTGCAATTCCACGGTGGTGTGGGAACCGATAAATCCCAAGCCGCCAGTAACAAGAATTTTTCCTTTCATTTTGATTACTTTTTGATTGATTCTATAATATGTTCCACGATTCTTCCACAAGCCAATCCATCACCGTAAGGATTTATTGCCTTGCTCATCTTTTCATACTGTTCTTTCGAATCCAGCAGCAGCTGCATGTTTGACACGATTTTCGCATAGTCGGTGCCGACCAGCTTCACCGTGCCTGCATCAAGAGCCTCTGGACGCTCAGTGGTGTCGCGCATCACGAGCACCGGTTTTCCAAGCCCAGGAGCTTCCTCCTGAATGCCGCCGCTGTCGGTAAGCACAATGCTTGATTTCTCCATCAGATACACGAAGTTGAGATATTCAAGCGGCTCGATGAAGAATAAGTTGCTGGAAGCGTCGATGCTGTCGCCAAACACTTCTTTGATGGGTCGGCGCACATTGGGATTGAGGTGCATCGGATACACGAAATCCACATTCGGATAACTTTCGCTCAAGGTCTTAATCGCATTGCAGATGTTCTTGAAGCCTTCTCCGAAGTTTTCTCTACGGTGACCGGTAATCAGCACAAGGCGGCGTGTGCCGTCGTCGAGTCGGTCCACATCGTAGCCCTGCTCTTTTAGGCGAGCCGACAATGAGGCAGAGAGTGTGGTGTCGTTTTTAATTCTGTCCACCACCATGTGAAGCGCATCAATCACAGTGTTGCCTGTCACGATAATCTTTTCTTCCCCCACTCCCTCGTCAAGTAAATTCTGGCGGCTGAGCGGTGTGGGCGAAAGGTTGAATGTGGCAATGCGCCCTGTAATCTGACGATTCATTTCCTCAGGCCAAGGGCTGTAGATGTTATGCGTGCGCAAGCCTGCTTCCACATGTCCTACGGGAATCTGCTGGTAAAATGCTGCCAAAGCGGCTGCCATGCTGGTGGTGGTGTCGCCATGCACAAGCACCACATCGGGCTGCGCCTCTTTGAGCACATCACGCATTCCCAAAAGCACACGAGAGGTAATATCGTATAAATCTTGACCCGACTTCATGATATTCAAGTCGTAGTCGGGGGTGATATCAAATATCTCCAGCACCTGGTCAAGCATCTCACGGTGCTGACCAGTAACACACACTATGGTATCGACTTCTTCGTGACGCTTCTGAAACTCCTTCACGAGTGGAGCCATTTTGATGGCTTCGGGACGAGTTCCAAAAACGAGCATTACTTTCTTCTTCATAATTCAGTATAATTGGAGTATTTGCCACGTGGAAGCCACAATGGCAAATACTTACACTTTGCAAAAATAATGATTTTTTACAACATTCGCAAACGCCCTATTTTCTTGTGATTTTGAAAATAGTGCCTTCAATCAGCGAGCAGTACACATCGCCATTGGCATCTACCTCAAAACCATTCACTTCGCTTGTGCCCATTGGGTAAGAAACCACAAGCTGGTGGGTGGCGGCATCTACGATTGAGAGCTGGCCGTGGCGGCTACCGGCATACACGAATCCATCGTGCTCAATCACGATACATGGAGCATGCTCATAGCCCAAACCAAGGTCGGTTTTCCAAAGGAGCTTGTAACTGTTGCCTTCGGTGCTCATAGCCACCAATTCACCGTCCATAGTCTTGGCATAAGCCACTTTTCCGTCTTCGCTGCGGCCTAAACTTTCACGAACTTTATTCTCATTCTTTTCGCGCCAAATCTGCTTGCCGCTTTTTCTGTCAACGGCTGTTGCCACACGGTCGGGAGCCACAACCACCACCTTGTCGGCAGTACCCACTGGCACCACGTTGCCTGGGCTGAAGAGGTTCACAGTCTTGCCATTGTTCCACTTCCATTGGAGCTTGCCGCTTTTTTTGTTGAGCGAACGCAAATAGGTGTCCCATGCGCCAAAAATCACATCGCCACCATCAATCACAGGGGCTGCTTGGCAATAGTTGTCGATGTCGTCGAAGCGCCACACTAATTTGTGCTTGGCGATGTCCCAAGCTTGGAATGTCTTGTAACCACCTTGGTAAAGGATGCCTTTTTCTATCACACCATCAGCCACATAGGGACCGTCGGCATTGAAAGCGTATGTTTCCTTGCCCGATTTCTTGTCGAGCCATACCAAGCGGCGGTCGGCAGTTGGCAACACCACATATTTGCGGTCAACTGCAGGGCGTGAGTAAAGCATGGCTGCGGTTTTATATTCCCATTTCACTTTGTGTGTCTGCTTGTCAAGAGCCTTGCAGAAGCCCAAAGAATTGCCGAAATAAATGTTTTTCTCGTCCAATCCCAAGCGGGTGAAGATAGTGGCATTGTCGGCAAACACCTTTTCTACAGCAAAGCGTGCATCTTCTTTAGTTGGTAAAGAAGCAGGTGCTGGGCTGTCGTAGTATTCGGTGTTCATCTTATATGCATACATTGGAACAGGTGCTTGATCTAAAATCTTGTTGTAAACGTGAATCCAATTCGATTTCAAGTCCACATTCATGAGGGTATAGCCGTAATCGCCGTTACCCATATCAAGAGCACGAACAATCAGTCCGTTGATGCCGTCGGTCTCATACAGGCGCCATCTGTGATAGTGGCCGCACTGGTGAGTAATCACTGGATATTTTTTCAGAATAGCCACATAGTCACGATAGTTGTCCAAGTCGTCGAGAATTGGATAGTGGTTCACGCTCAGCACCTTCATGCCAGGCTTCACCTTCTCTGAGAGTGTCTTGTCGAGCCAAATCAAGTCCTCTTGCTTGATATGACCGTCACCCATCTTCATGAATGGACCACAGTTCATGCCCACTACCACCAAGTCGCCAACGGTGAACACAAAGCGGTCGGCGCCCCAAAGGTCGTTGAATGTCTTGCATGCGCTTTGGCTCCAAGTGTTTTCGTGGTTGCCAGGGATGATGTAGTATGGTTTGGTGAAAGCGTCGAAAATCGACTTCACATTACGGAGTTGCTCATCGCTACCTTCGTTGGTCAAGTCGCCAGAAACAAGCACATAGTCCACATCGCTTTTGTTGACTTCCGCAACAGCGGCTTTCAGTTTTGCCTCATTAGCGTTGCCTGGAGTGACGTGGATGTCGCTAAAGATAGCGAATTTTTGAGCGGAAAGAGTGACACAGCACACAAACAGTGCCAAAACCAGTGTCACCACTCTTAATTGATTAGTTTTCATTTGATTGTAAATATGTGTTTAAATAACAGCAGTGCTCCTGGGAGCACTGCCTTAATTATGAAGTTTGTATTAATCCAGTTTGTGAATAATTAAGCCTGAGCGCAACTTTGGTTCAAACCAAGTGGCCTTTGGAGGCATAATGTTGCCAGAGTCGGCGATGTCGATAATCTGACGCATGGTCACAGGATAAAGTGCCAAAGCCATCTTCATTTCACCAGAGTCAACTCTGTCTTTCAACTCACCTAAACCACGGATACCGCCCACAAAGTCGATACGCTTGTCGGTACGCAAGTCCACGATGTTGAGAATGTCGCGCAAGATGTAGTCGGAAGAAATCTTCACGTCGAGCACACCGATTGGGTCGTTATCATCGTAAGTGCCTTCTTTCGCTGTGAGTGAATACCACTTGCCACCCAAGTAAAGTGAGAAATTGTGAAGGGCTGCTGGACGATAGATTTCTGTGCCCTTGTCTTCTACAACAAACTTCTCTCCCACTTTTTGCAGGAATTCTTCGTCGGTAAGCCCATTGAGGTCTTTCACCACGCGGTTGTAGTCCATCACCTTCAAGTGTGATTCTGGGAAGCATACAGCCAGCAGGTAGTTGTATTCCTCTTTGCCTGTGTGGTTAGGGTCGGCCTTTGCCTTTTCCTCTCCCACATGCGCAGCAGCAGCTGTACGGTGGTGACCATCTGCGATATACAGATATGGAATCTTCGCAAAAGCTTCGGTGATTTCGTTGATTACCGCATCATCAGAAATGCACCACAAAGTGTGACCGATACCGTCTTCCGACACGAAGTCGTATTCTGGCTGAGTTTTTGCTGTTTGAGCAATCACTCTTTCAAGCACCTCGTTTGTAGGAAATGACAAGAACACTGGTTCGATGTTTGCATTATTGATTTCAATATGATGCATACGGTCCACTTCCTTTTCCTTACGGGTCAACTCGTGCTTTTTGATTTTGCCAGTGAGATAGTCGTCAACACTTGCTCCTACCACCAAACCATATTGGGTGCGACCATCCATGGTTTGAGCGTAAAGATAGTATTGCTCCTTCTCATCCTGCACAAGCCAGCCTTCGCGTTGGAACTTCTGGAAATTCTCAACAGCCTTGTCATAAACCTTCTGTTCATGCTCGCCAGTGCCTGGCTCGAAATCAATTTCAGGTTTAATGATGTGATACAGCGATTTCTCGTTGCCTTCAGCTTCAGCTCTTGCTTCTTCACTTGAAAGCACATCATAAGGCTTTGAAGCCACTTGCTCTACAAATTGCTTAGGTGGACGAAGTCCTCTAAACGGTTTAACTTTTGCCATAGTGTTAGTAGTTTTATAAATAATTATGTTAAGGTGGTGTAAATAATATTACTTTCGGAGGATAGTTTGAGCACGGTCAGGACCTACCGACACGATTGTGATGGGCACTTCAAGTTTTTCTTCAAGATACTTGATGTAATCCTTAAATTCCTGAGGGAATTGGTCTTCACTTGTCATGCTGGTCATATCGGTTTTCCAACCTTTAATTTCTGTATATACGGGCTTGATGTCGTGCTCGATTGAGAATGGGAAATCACGGGTCACTTTGCCGTTGATTTCGTAGGCATCACAAGCCTTGATGGTGTCGAATCCGTCGAGCACATCGCTCTTCATCATAATCAACTGAGTCACACCATTGAGCATGATGGTGTAGCGCAAAGCCACGAGGTCAATCCAGCCACAGCGGCGTTCGCGACCGGTCACAGCGCCAAATTCATGACCGATTTGACGAATGGTTGCGCCAGTCTCGTCAAACAGTTCGGTTGGGAATGGGCCGCTACCCACACGGGTGCAATATGCCTTGAAAATACCAAACACTTCGCCAATCTTGCTTGGAGCCAAACCTAAACCAGTGCAAGCACCTGCGCAAATGGTGTTTGAAGAAGTCACGAATGGATATGAGCCGAAGTCCACATCAAGCATACTGCCTTGAGCACCTTCGCAAAGCACGCTCTTACCTTCTTTCAGTTGTTTGTTGATAAAGAACTCGCTGTCAATCAAATCGAATCCTTTCACATATTCGATGCTCTCCAGCCACTTCTTTTCGAGTTCTTCCACATCAGGAGTCTCGCCAAGCGCTTTCAGCAATGTGATGTGGCGCTGTTTTGCTGCATTATATTTTTCGAGGAAGTTTTCTTCGATGTCGCCCACACGCAAACCGTTACGGCTGATTTTGTCGGTGTAAGTAGGACCAATGCCTTTACCAGTTGTGCCGATTTTGCTATCACCCTTGAGCTTTTCGTTAGCAGCGTCAAGCAGGCGGTGAGTAGGAAGAATCAAATGAGCTTTCTTTGAAATTTTCAATACTTTCGTAATGGTAACACCTTGCTTTTCAAGATCGCGAGCCTCTTCTGCAAAGAGCACTGGATCGAGCACCACGCCATTACCTATCACATTCATTTGTCCGTTTTGGAAAATTCCAGAAGGAATTGAGCGGAGCACGAATTTCTTGCCTTCAAACACGAGGGTATGACCTGCGTTTGGGCCACCTTGAAAACGAGCAACCACATCGTAGCGGGGTGTGAGCACATCCACTACTTTACCTTTTCCTTCATCTCCCCATTGTAAACCCAAAAGAACGTCAACTTTCATAATTACTTTTTTGTTTTTATATTTTGTTTTTTCTTGTTTCTTGCACAGGTGTTACACAGTCCGTTAACACACATAATTCGATATTGCTCGCTAAATGCGGCATAGCGCTTGGCATGAAGTTCTTCTGCCAACGCCTGATCCTTAACGGTTTTCACCTTTCCACAGTCCAAACACACCAGGTGAATGAATTTCACCTCGCTTATGCGGGTGAATTGCAGTTTTTGCAGTCCTTCATTGAAAAACCTGCAAAGAATGCCTGCTTTGGTAAGCAACTCCAAATTGCTATACACCGTGGATTGACTCACCTTAAACGCATCGGATTGAAGCTGTTGACATAACTGCTCTGCTGTGAAAGGCTTGTTAAACGCAAGCGCCTTGCTTAAAACGGCAAACCTTTCTGGGGTTTTCCTATAATTGCCCTTCTCCAGAAAATTACTGAAGTTCTTGACAATGGCGCTATTATTCAACACGTCGCTCATAGCTAAAAATATCTCTACAAAGATAAGAAATATTACAAACATAGGAAAATATTTTTAACGGCAATCACACTCCTTGATAAAATAGCCATTATTGGATAGGATTTGGGCGTTTTTTCTCGATATTGCTTGCTCATACCGCTTTTTTTTCGGAAATTTGCAGAATATTTACACATTGTTTATAAAGAATTAAAATTGTAATGGAAATAACAGTTGCTCAGCTCGCGGCCATGGTCCACGGAACTGTGGATGGCGATGCTTCAGTACGTATCAACAACTACTCTAAAATTGAAGAAGCCACTGAAGGTTGCTTAACCTTTTTGGCTAACGTAAAATATACTCACTTCATCTACACCACAAAGGCTTCTGCCGTGCTGGTGCGAAACGACTTCCAACCAGAGAAGCCCATTAGCGCCACACTCATCAGAGTGGAAGACCCTTACAAGACTCTCGCCGACCTGCTCAATATGGTCAGCGCTCAAGCCCCTGAGAAAGTGGGCATCGAGCAGCCTTGCTTCATCAGTGAAGGCGTTGAGGTTGATGAAAAAGCCTATGTGGGTGCGTTTACCTATATCGGCAAGGGTGTGAAATTGGGTAAAGGCGTGAAAATTTATCCACAAGTGTATGTGGGCGACGATGTGACCATTGGCGACAACGTAATCCTCTACCCTGGCGTGAAGGTGTATCACGGCTGTAAGATTGGCAACCGCTGCATCGTGCACGGTGGTGCCACTATCGGTGCCGACGGCTTCGGCTTCGCTCCAAAGGAAGACGGCACTTATGAGAAAATCTCTCAAATCGGCATCGTGATTCTTGAAGACGATGTGGAAATCGGTGCCAACACCACCATCGACCGCGCCACCATGGGTGCCACCGTCATCAAGCAAGGTGCAAAACTCGACAACCTTATCCAGATTGGTCACAATGTGGAAATCGGCGAAAACACCGTGATGGCTGCTCAAGTGGGTGTAGCTGGTTCTACCAAGATTGGCAAACACAATATGGTGGGCGGACAGGTTGGTTTCGCAGGTCACATCACTGTGGGCGACCAAAACGGCATCGGTGCACAATCTGGTATTCCTAACAGCATCGGTTCAAAGCAGCGTGTGCTTGGCTCACCTGCCATCAACGTGCTCGACTTTGCGCGCACACAAGTTTACCTCAAGCGTCTGCCATCGTTATTCAGCGATGTGAGCGCAATTAAGAAAGACATTGAGGCTCTTCAAAAAGACTAATAAAAAATTCAAGATATATTTAATGAAACAAAAAACATTAAAAAGCGAGTTCTCCGTTAGCGGCAAGGGATTGCATACAGGTGTGCATGTGACTGCCACTTTCAAACCTGCCGAGGTGAACACAGGATACAGAATTAAGCGCATCGACTTGGAAGGCGAGCCTATCATTGAAGCCCTTGCCGAAAACGTGACCGAAACAACCCGTGGCACTGTTGTTTCGAGCAAAGCCGACAAGAATATAAAGGTGAGCACCATCGAGCACGCATTGGCAGCCCTCTACACTGCCGGCATCGACAACTGCTTGATTGAGGTGGATGCAGCCGAACTCCCAATTCTCGACGGTAGCGCAATCATCTACTGCAATAAAATTGAAGAAGTAGGCATTCAAGAGCAAGAAGAGGAAAAGGAATACTATGTGGTGAAGAAGCGTATCAAGGTTTTTGACCCCGAAACCGGTTCTTCTTTGATTGTCCTCCCCGACGATGAACTGTCGATGGACGTGATGATTGAATTTAATTCGCCAGTTTTGAGCAATCAATTTGCATCGCTTGAGCATGTGTCGGCTTTCAAGAGCGAGATTGCGGCAAGCCGCACATTCGTTTTCGTTCGCGAAATCCTTCCTTTGCTGCAAATGAATCTCATTAAGGGTGGCGACCTCGACAACGCTATCGTTATCCACGATAAGGAAATGCCGAAAGAAGACCTCGACCGTCTTGCCGACCTGATGAACGTGCCACGCAAGCAAGTGAGCGAGTTGGGCTATCTCAACAACAAGCCTTTGGTGTATAAGAATGAGCCAGCACGCCACAAGTTGCTCGACCTTCTCGGCGACCTTTCTTTGATTGGCCGTCCGCTGAAAGGCCGCATCGTGGCTACAAAGCCTGGGCACACCATCAACACCACTTTGGCAAAGAAAATCCGCAAGGAGCTTCGTTACCAAAATGTGCAAGCCCCAAGCTACGACCCTAACAAGGAACCAATATTCGGCATCAACGACATTCGCCGTATGCTTCCACACCGCTACCCAATGCAGTTGGTTGACAAGGTGATTGAAATGGGTAAAAACCACATTGTGGGTGTGAAAAATATCACCTCAAACGAGCCATTCTTCCAAGGTCACTTCCCAGAAGAGCCTGTTATGCCTGGCGTGCTTCAGGTTGAGGCAATGGCGCAAGTGGGCGGTTTGCTCGTGCTCTCACAAGTGGAAGACCCCGAACGCTACTCCACCTACTTCATGAAAATCGACAACGTGAAGTTCCGCCAAAAGGTGGTGCCTGGCGACACGCTCATTTTCCACCTCTCATTCATCACTCCTATCCGTAGAGGCTGTGCTGTGATGAAGGGTTACGCTTTCGTGGGCGAGAAGATTGTTTCGGAGGCTGAATTTATGGCGCAAATCGTAAAAAACAAATAAGTAACAGTAAAAACTATATCATAAAAAGAAATATGGAACAATACCCCTTTGCCGTAATTGATCCGAGTGCAAAGATTGGCGAGAATGTGAAAATCGGTCCATTTGTCACTATCGACGGAAATGTTGAAATTGGCGATGGCACCGTCATCGACAGCAACGTGACCATTCACTCTGGCGCAAGAATCGGTAAAAATTGCCACATACACTCTGGCGCAGTGATTAGCGACATTCCCCAAGACCTCAAATTTAAAGGAGAGGAAACTTTAGCTATCATTGGCGACAACACCAGCATTCGCGAGTTTGTGACTATCCACCGCGGTACCGCTTCACGAGGAAAAACCGTGGTAGGCAGCAACTGCCTGATTATGGCATACTGCCACGTGGCGCACGACTGTGTGTTGCACGACCGCATCATCATGTCGAACGCCGTTCAGCTCGCTGGCGAAGTGGTGGTTGAAGACTGGGCAATCATTGGTGGCGGCACGCTCGTGCACCAATTCACCCACATTGGTCCTCACGTGATGATTCAAGGTGGCTCGCAAGTGAACAAAGACATTCCTCCTTACGCAATGATTGGCCGTCAACCCATCTCTTACATGGGCATCAACTCCGTGGGCCTTAACCGTAGAGGTTACACCCAAGAGCAAATCGAGACTATCAACAATGTGTATCGAGCACTGTATTTCTCTGAACTCAACTTCCGCGACGCTATCGCAAAGATTGAGGCAGAAATGCCAGTTTCGGCTGAACGCGACATCATTGTTGACTTCGTGAAAAATTCACCTCGCGGCATCGTTCGCAAAGTGTAATTCCACACATTATTTAATATATAAGGCGGTTACCTCAACAGAGAAGTAACCGCCTTTTGTTTTTCTAATATTTAACCGATTATAAGCCTCGCTCCAGTTTGTCGAGTTTTTCTCCGTCGTTCAGCCTGTAGTAGATGTCGCGGAGTATGCTTCTCGCATCCACGCTGTCATGGTTGATTTGGAACGCCTTTTCCAAATATTCCTTTGCCTTGTCGAATATCGGCGTCAGTTCCTTCGAGAGCTTTGCGTTCGATTTTTTCGGATTGTCTTGAATGTATTTCAACGCTTCAAGATAGTAGCACCTGCCAGCATCGAAGTTGGTTTGATAATCATCAGGCATAAGTTCTACAGCCCTGATATAATATGGACGTGCTTGCATATAGCTGGAGCGCGACTCCACTATCTGTCCTTTTATGGTGTAATAATTGGCGTTGAGCGAGTCCATCAGTATAGCCTGGTCAAGCATCACCTCTGCCTCATTCATTTTACCATGATAAATGCAGTCGTTGATCATGATGCGCATATATCGCACATCTTGCTTCCCGTAAAGCTGATAAGCCTCTTTCGTTACTTTCACCATCGTGGCTGTGTCGCCAAGCTGGTGGAGCACATTAATATCGTGGTCGAATGCGCTTTTCTTCACCACACCCAACGAGCGTGCTTGGGTGAACAGGTCGTGCGCTTCTCTAAGTTTTTTAAGTTGGACCGCCGCCATGGCTTGGAAATAACGCATTTCTCCGATTACAGTGTCGGGGTCAACTTTGTGTTTCACAAATTGCTGCGGAGTGGTCACCAAGTTGTAATAAATGCCCCAAAGCTTGTAAGCATTTTCCATGTCTTTCGCCTTATACAAATCGGCTCCAGCAGCACTGTAGTCAACCACATATCCCATCATTTTGTGCCAAATTTCTTTTGAGAATTTGGTTTTCACTTTCTGTTTCTGTGTGGCTTTGTCAATTTTCGGAGTGCCATCGCGATTGGTTTCCAAAATGGTGTCTAATTTCAGTGCTTTTTGGCAATAGTCATAGCCACTCACCAGTGCATTACCCATTTCTTTCACGTCGAATGAGTTGCCCACTGATTTATTCACACGATTCTTGTCGTAGATGCCAAACTCTACCCGTGCAGCCAGCCACCATGTTTCGGCAAGGTCTTGCGTTGCCTCGTTGGTGAGTGCCGGTTTCAGTTTCGCCTGTGCATTTTTATAGGCTTTCAAATCAGCAGACAGGTCACCAATACTTTTCTTCACTTCTTCCAATGTGCGCTTCTGCGCATTCACTGGCGAAAAAGCAAAAAAAGCCATCAAAGCAAGTGATAAAAAATAACGATACTTCATCTGCGAATGATTCTTTTTTTTAGGTAAAACGCTGCGCAGTCCACACTATTTTTTGGTCTGCACAGCGCTTATAAAAATTTATTTAATAATTAATTTATTGTATCTCGTTGCACAACATTATTTTTGTTGAGCTGGAGCTGTAGCATCTGCTGGTTGAGCCTTTGGCTTCAAGATGTTCAAACCGTACTTGATGTTGTCGATGAAAGCTTCAGTGCCAGTTTGACCATTTTCTTTAGCTCTTTCAAGATAGCCAAGTGCTTCTTCATACAATGGAATTACCACTGGAGCAGCTTGTTCGTTGGTTGCATCTGGGTGAGATTGCAGATAGTCTTGAGCCTTCTTCCAAAGACCGTGACCAGCTCTGTAGAGTGCGTCAGGATATTTTGGATTCAATTCAATAGCTTTCTTGTAAGCAGCGACAGCTTCATCAGCAGTCTTGGTGGTGTCGTTGGTGTAAACGTCGCCAAGCATGCATTGGTAAGTTGCGTTAGCTGGTTCAGCAGCGATAGCACCTTCGAGAAGAGTGTATGCTTTTGCATATTCCTTCTTGTCGAGAATAGTTTGAAGGTAGCGAGCCAAACTTGCAGCCTTGTAGTCGCCAGTGTTCACACCAAAGAGCTTACCGGTGAAGCCATACTTCATTGCTTCGCCAAATGCTGCGAAAGCGTCCATATCGGAATTCATGTTGTAGTCGCAAAGACCCTTCATGAAGTAGATTTGACCCATAATGGTATCGGCAGGTTGTACAACCTTGTTTTCGATAGCCATTGGCGATTTAATCAATTGGCAGTATTTACCATACACAGCAGAAGCTTCTGCATTCTTTTGTGCTTGGTAGTAGTTGTCACCTACTGTGAGCAAGTCACCGATGTGTGCGCACAAGATAGGAACAATCTTCTTTGAATATTTAGTTTCGATTTTCTTCAAAGAACCATCCTTGTTGAGCTTCTTTACAGAGTCGAGTGGAAGAGCTTCCTGGAAGTCAGCAAAACCCTTGAGAAGGTTTGCAGCCATTTGGTCTTTGTCCACTTTGTCTGGACTCAATTGCATAGTACCCAAATCCTTGTCATAAGCTTCAAAAGCAGCCTTACCTGATTTGAAGAGCGATTCTGCAGTGTTTTGTGCAGATGCTGAACCCGCCAGCATCAATGCACTTGCTAAGAGCATAATTGTTTTCTTCATAATTCAAATATTAAAAAATTAATAGTTATTCGTTATTATCTGTATTGTTGTTTTCTGTTTCGTTGTCCACTTCTGGAACATTATTTTCTATATCATCAATATTGATGTCTTCGTCAACCTCTGGTTGGGTTTGAACCTTGCATACCGATGCAATTTCGTCGTTCTTCTTCTCCAAGTTGATAAGACGAACACCCTGGGTGTTGCGGCCCATCACTCGCAGGTCGGTCACTTTCATGCGAATCATGATACCCGACTTGTTGATAATCACGAGGTCGTTGTCATCGTTCACGTTCTTGATGGCAATAAGCTTACCGGTCTTGTCGGTGATGTTCATTGTCTTCACGCCCTTACCGCCACGGTGAGTGATGCGGTAGTCGTCGAGTTCGCTACGCTTGCCCATACCCTTTTCAGAAACCACGAGTACATTGTCGTTGGCGCCTGTACGCATACAAATCATACCCACGATGCCATCTTCAGGACCATCAAGGGTCATACCCTTCACACCCGTTGATGGACGGCCCATGTTGCGAACCTGGTTTTCGTTGAAGCGGATTGCACGGCCATTCTTGTTGGCAAGAATGATTTCGCTGTCGCCTTCGGTCAATACTGCGTCGATGAGTTGGTCGTTTTCAAGCAAGTTGATAGCGATCACACCATTGGTGCGTGGACGCGAATATTCCTTCAATGCGGTTTTCTTCACCACACCATTCTTCGTTGCGAAAACGATATTGTGCGATTCGTTGTATTCAGGGTCTTTCAACTTGGTGACACGGATAATGGCTTGGACGCGATTATCTGGACCAAGGTTGAGCAGGTTCTGAATAGCGCGGCCCTTTGAGTTCTTCGAACCTTCTGGAATCTCAAACACACGGAGCCAATAGCAGCGACCTTGCTCGGTGAAGAATAGCATATAGTTGTGGTTGGTGGCTTCAAACACACGCTCGATAAAGTCTTCATCGCGTGTTTCGCTGCCCTTTGCACCCACTCCACCACGAGCTTGTGTGCGATATTCAATGAGAGGCGTACGCTTAATATAACCGAAGTGAGAAATAGTGATAATCATTGGGTCGTCGGCGTAGAAGTCCTCTGCGTTCATTTCCTCAGCCGAATACTCGATTTCGGTCTTACGCTCGTCGCCAAACTTTTCACGCACCTCAATCAATTCATCTTCAATCACCTTGCGGCAAGTGACAGGATTGTTGAGAATGTCTTCCAAGAATGCGATACGCTTGCGCAGTTCTTCCAACTCGTCGCGGAGCTTGTCTTGCTCAAGATTGGTGAGCTGACGCAGACGCATTTCCACGATAGCGCGAGTCTGAGCATCATCGAGTTCGAAGCGTTCCGACAGGCGTTGACGTGCCTCGTCGGTGTTCTTACTGCTGCGGATGATGTGAATCACCTCATCGATATGGTCAGATGCGATAATCAAGCCCTCCAGAATGTGAGCACGGTCGAGTGCCTTCTTCAACTGGAATCGTGTGCGACGAATCACCACTTCGTGACGGTGATCGAGGAAGTGTTGCAGAATTTGCTTCAAGTTCACGGTTTGTGGTCGGCCATTCACCAGACACACATTATTAACACTGAACGACGACTGCAATTCTGTCATCTTATAGAGCTTATTGAGAAGCACGTTAGGATTCTGGTCCTTCTTCACATCAATCACGATACGCATACCTTGGCGGTCACTTTCGTCGTTGATGTTGCTGATGCCTTCAATCTTCTTTTCCTCCACCAGTCGAGCGATAGCCTCAATCAGTTCACGCTTGTTCACGTTGTAAGGAATTTCACTCACCACAATCTTGTCGCGGTCGTTTTCGGTTTCGATTTCTGCTTTCGCACGAATCACCACGCGTCCGCGTCCAGTCTCAAATGCGTCTCTCACGCCCTGATAGCCATGGATGATACCACCTGTTGGGAAGTCGGGGGCTTTGATGAATTGCATCAAGTCGGAAATCTCCATTTCTGGATTTTCGAGCAGTGCCAAGCACGCGTTAATCGACTCGGTGAGGTTGTGAGGTGGCATGTTGGTTGCCATACCCACCGCAATACCGCTACCGCCATTCACCAGCAAGTTAGGGAATCGGGTTGGAAGCACTTGAGGTTCTTCGAGGGTGTTGTCGAAGTTGGGGTCGAAATCCACGGTGTCTTCGTCCAAGTCGCGCATCATTTCCTCACCCATCTTTGCCAAACGGGCCTCGGTGTAACGCATAGCCGCAGGGCTGTCGCCGTCGATAGAACCAAAGTTACCTTGACCATCTACTAATGGATAACGCATTGCCCATTCCTGAGCCAAACGCACCATTGCAAGATAAACAGAAGAGTCACCGTGTGGGTGATATTTACCGAGCACATCACCGACGATACGTGCCGACTTCTTGTAAGGCACATTTGAGAAGTTGCCGAGCTTGTTCATACCGTAGAGCACTCTTCGGTGTACAGGCTTGAAACCGTCTCGAATGTCGGGGAGAGCACGAGAAACAATCACCGACATTGAATAGTCGATGTACGACGACTTCATCTCGTTTTCAATGTTGATCTCAATAATTCGATCGTTGTTCATTTACTATAAATTTAAATTAAAATTACACATCGCCGCACCCACAAATCAGGCTAAAATTGCGCCCCAGTCCTCATGAAATGCAGCAAGTCATCTAATTTACAAAGTTAATAAAAATTATCGGATTAATCAACCATTTACTGGCAAACTACAATATTTTAAAAGAGCTCCAAACACTGATTTCAATTTTGGCACGATAATTGCACTATTATTAAATCAGATATTATATTTTTCAAAAAAATAAACTACACAAATACAAACCGAACAGTAAATTGTTTTTGTAAAATTTGCATCTATGACTACAGAGCACTTGTTTGGTTTAACCACATAGAAAATTTTCTTACATTATCCACGTTTTTAGTGTGATACAGATTATGAGATACGACGAACTGACAGAAAAAAGCAACTTTGAATGGCAGCACGGCACTTTTCCCCTGCCCCAAGACGGTGCTGGATTCACAAGCGACGACGATGATGACGACGACACTATCGACGACAACCGTGATTCTGACAGCGGAAGCCAGGAGCAAGGCCACGCTGGCGGAGAAAAGCGCACGCAACGACGAAATGTCATAAAAAATGACAGCGGAACACCTGTCATCGACAAATACGGCAAAGACATCACAAAAGTGGCGAGCGAAGGCGGCCTCGACCCCGTGGTGGGCAGAGAAAACGAAATTGAGCGCATCGCACAAATCTTGAGCCGCAGGAAAAAGAACAATCCCGTGTTGATTGGCGAGCCCGGTGTGGGTAAATCTGCCATCATCGAGGGTTTGGCACTTCGCATTATTCAGCGAAAAGTGGCGCGTGTGCTGTTCGACAAGCGCATCGTGGCTCTTGACATGGCTTCGGTGGTGGCTGGCACAAAGTATCGCGGACAATTCGAAGAGCGCATCAAAGCCATTATCGACGAGGTGGCTAACAATAAGAATATCATCTTGTTTATCGACGAAATCCACACCATCGTTGGTGCCGGCAATGCTTCGGGCTCGATGGACGCAGCCAATTTGCTCAAGCCAGCCTTGGCTCGTGGCGAGGTGCAGTGCATCGGTGCCACCACGCTCGATGAATACCGCAAAAACATCGAAAAAGACGGTGCATTGGAGCGCCGTTTCCAAAAGGTGATTGTTGATGCCACCAACACAGAAGAAACACTTGAAATTCTCCACAATATCAAGCACGTTTATGAGCAGCACCACGGTGTGGCTTACACCGACGAGGCCCTGCAAGCGTGCGTGCGCCTCACCGACCGCTACATCACCGACCGCTCATTCCCCGACAAGGCTATCGACGCTCTCGACGAGGCTGGGTCGCGTGTGCACATCTCTAAGGTGGTGGTGCCTAAGGAAATCGACGAGTTGGAAAAGCGCATCGCTGAAGCACAGGAGAATAAGTTGAAAGCCGTTCAGGCTCAAAACTTTGAGAGTGCCGCCAACTATCGCGACCATCAAGAAAAACTGAAACTTGAATTGCAGGACGCAAAAGACAAGTGGGAGCGCGAACTCGACAACCAACGCGAGACGGTCAACGAAAACGATGTGGCAGAAGTGGTGGCTATGATGACTGGCGTGCCTGTTCAGCGCATCGCGCAGTCGGAGGGCATTCGCCTCTTGGGCATGACCGACGAACTGAAGAATCAAATCATCGGTCAAGACGAGGCAATCGACAAGATTGCACGCGCCATTCGCCGCAACAGAGTGGGTTTGAAAGACCCCAACCGCCCTATCGGCTCATTCATGTTCTTGGGTTCTACGGGTGTGGGTAAAACGCTGCTTGCAAAACGCCTCTCCGAGTTTTTGTTCAATTCTCCCGATGCACTTATCCGTATCGACATGAGCGAATATATGGAGAAATTCAACGTGTCACGCCTTGTGGGTGCGCCTCCGGGCTACGTTGGCTACGAAGAAGGCGGACAATTGACTGAGAAGGTGCGTCGTCGCCCCTATTCGGTTGTACTTTTTGATGAAATCGAAAAGGCTAACCCCGATGTGTTCAACATGTTGCTGCAAGTACTCGACGAAGGTTGCCTCACCGACAGTTTGGGCAGAAAGGTGAACTTCAAAAACACCATCATCATCATGACATCGAACATCGGCACAAGAGAACTGAAGGACTTTGGCGCTGGCGTGGGTTTCAACACCGCCATCACCAAGGAGCGAAGCGAGGCTGTGATTCGCAAGGCTTTGAATCGCCAGTTCTCTCCTGAATTCCTCAACCGTATCGACGACATCATCACATTCTCATCGCTCAACCACGAGTGCATCTTGAAGATTATTGACATCGAGCTCAAGAGTTTCTATCAACGTGTTCACGAATTAGGCTACACATTGGAAATCACCGATGCCGCCAAGAATTATGTGGCAGATAAGGGTTTCGATGTGCAGTTCGGTGCCCGCCCACTCAAGCGCGCTATTCAAAGCAATATTGAAGACCCATTGAGTGAGTTGCTGCTCCGCAACGAGGACAAATCTTCAGGCCACTTGCTGATTGATTTGAAAGACGGCGAAATCGACGCCCAATTCATCGAAAGCCAAAAGGTGGAAAACGTGTCAGAATAGACACTCTTCTCACCATCACAATATGATAAAATGTCACATTTTACCGATGTGGCATTTTTTTTGTATGGTTGTATATCACATTAATTAAATAGAAAATAAAGTCTTAAAATAATTTATAATTATGGCAAAAGGTTCAATCGGGGTTACCACAAGTAATATTTTCCCCGTTATTAAACAATTTCTTTACAGCGACCACGAAATTTTCCTTCGCGAAATCGTGTCAAATGCTGTAGATGCTACACAAAAACTCAAAACACTTGCCAACGCAGGTGAATTTAAAGGCAAAACCGACGATTTGAAGGTGAGCGTTAAACTCGACACCGAAGCTGGCACTCTCACCGTCAGCGACAACGGTATCGGTATGACTGCCGAAGAAATCGACAAATACATCAACCAAATCGCTTTCTCTGGCGCTGAGGACTTCCTGAACAAATTCAAAGACAACGCCAACGCCATCATCGGCCACTTCGGTTTGGGTTTCTATTCCGCTTTCATGGTTTCAAAGAAAGTGGAAATCCACACACTCTCCTACAAGGAAGGCGCAAAGGCTATGAAGTGGACTTGCGACGGCTCTCCTGAATACGACATGGAGGATTGTGAAAAGGCTGAGCGCGGTACCGACATCGTGATGTATATCGACGATGAGGAAAAGGAATATTTGGAAAAAAACCGCATCAGCGCGTTGCTCAACAAATACTGCCGCTTCATGCCAGTGCCTGTGATTTTCGGCAAGGAACAGGAATGGAAAGACGGTAAATACGTGGATACCGACACCGACAAGGTGATCAACAACATTGAACCACTGTGGACCCGCACTCCAACCGAACTCAAAGACGAGGACTACATCAAGTTCTACCACGCTATCCAGCCCGGTCAGGAAGACCCTCTGTTTTGGATTCACCTGAATGTTGACTTCCCTTTCACCCTCACCGGTATTCTCTACTTCCCAAAAATCAAGAACAACCTCGACGTTCGCAAAGACCGCATCCAGCTCTATTGCAACCAGGTGTTCGTTACCGACAGCGTGGAAGGCGTTGTACCCGACTTCATGATGCTGCTTCAAGGTGTTATCGATTCTCCAGATATTCCTCTGAACGTATCTCGTAGCTATTTGCAAGCCGACCGCAACGTGAAGAAGATTTCCACCTACATCACTAAAAAGGTGGCTGCGCGTTTGGAGGAATTGTCGAAGAAAGACACCAAGGCTTTTGAGGAAAAGTGGAACGACATCAAGATTTTCATCGAATACGGTATGCTTAGCGATGAGAAGTTCTGCGAGCAAGCCATGAAGTTTGCCCTCGTTTCCGACACCGAAGGCCAATTCTTCAAACTCGACGACTACAAGAAGCTCATCGAAGGCAACCAAACCGACAAGGATGGAAACCTCGTTTATCTTTACGCTACCGATAAGGAGGCACAATACTCCTATATCAAAGCCGCAAACGATAAGGGCTACAATGTGCTGATGATGGACGGTCAACTCGACATTCCTTTCGTGAGTATGCTTGAGCAAAAGAACGAAAAGAGCCGTTTCGTGCGTGTTGACTCTGATGTAATCGACAATCTTATCCGCAAAGAAGACGACAAGAAGTCGGAACTCTCCGCCGACGAGCAAGCCATGGCTTCTACCCTCTTCAAATCGCAGATTCCTGCCATCGAAAAGAGCGAGTTCTATGTGTCGTTCGCAGCACTCGCTGCCACCGACCAGCCTGTGGTGATTACTCAAAGCGAATATATGCGCCGTATGAAAGAAATGGCACAATTCCAAAGCGGCATGAACTTCTATGGCGAACTGCCTAACGCCTACAACCTCACTTTGAACACCAACCACCCTGTAGTGAAGAAGGTGATTGAGGCTGCAAACAGTAGTCTTGAGGGCGAGCTCAAGCCTGTGAACGATGAGTTGAAGGCCACAAATTCCGTTATCGAAGCCATCAAGAGCCTCGACAAAGACGGCAAGGGCGTGCCCGAAGACAAGAAGGCCGACCTTAAGACCAACGAGGACAAGGCTACCGAACTCCGCGCTAAGAAAGACGAGTTGATTAGCAAATACGCTGCTGGCAACGACACCGTGAAGCAGCTCATCGACATCGCTCTCCTCGGCAACGGTCTTCTCAAGGGTGAGGCTCTGAGCAACTTCCTGAAGCGTTCGGTTTCTCTTCTCTAACGAGATTCTAACACATCACTGAAAATAATACTTGCAACCGGGTATCGGCTATCACAGTCGCTCCCGGTTGCTTTTTTTGTGTGCTTTTTTTGTGCAAAAATCGCAATTTTTTCACATGCGTTTTTGTCATTCCATTTATTTGCACTATCTTTACAAAATAAAATCAAACTGGATTTAAATGCTGAAATGGTTTAAAATATTACTCCTGACCGTATGCTTTGCTTTTTCTTGCCAAGCATTTGCCGCTATTGAAAGCAGCAGCGACAAGCTCCTTGACAGCGAGAAGCACGGTGTGGTCTATGACCATCAGCAAAAACCACAAACGGCATTAAGCGAATCGCTGAACTTCGTTCGCTTATGCAGTTCCATGTCAGAACGCGTACTGCCCTCTTCAAACTTTACGCAGACGCTCCGCACATCAGTGCGAACACACTATCTATTCAGTACTCAGAAAAATTCGTTTACCAATTATCGCGGATTAGGTCATAATGTGTCCAAGCCGATATTGGCTCTGCCTTCATGTGCATACTATGTGCTCACGCTAAGGCATCTTCTTTGTTAGCTCATCTTACGAAATCACAGCTTTTTATTTAGTCATGGCGCAAAACTACAGCTACGCCACGACGCATTTCGTATATTTTAATTAACAAAGAAAACACTAAAAATCACAAAACATTATGCCAAGTTTTAAAAGCATGGAAATTTCAAAAGAACTTTCCAATGACAACCGTTTATCTATCAAAAACTCATTATTCGGAATTCTGAATAAGGTAACTTACCAGCCCACACATAGCAAAATCGTATCAAAAAAGATAGAATACACACAAGAGGACGGCGGAAAATTGGAGCGCGCTATCAACGCCAACGCCGACAATCGCATACGCCAGTTTTCCAACATGGGCAAACTTCGTGAAGCTCACCTCGGCAACTATCTTCTGGAGATTTGCCACTCCGAAGACCAGGAATTTGCAGCCATGCGCCTGTTTAGATTCGCCCAGATGGTTTACCAGCCCGTGACCGATGTTTGTATCATCGAGGGATCCGATGCGAAAACCGTCATCAGCTCTCTCTAAAAAACAAGCAATCCAAACAATTTACTTAAATTCAAATAGGAGATAACGAAAACACAAAACTTTCCACTGTTTCCTATTTAGTTAAAAAGGGGTATTAAAAATAAGGGGACTGTGACAGCTCCCTTATTTTTTTGCACATTCAAAAAAGGTGACGAATATGGAAAATCCTTTTTTTAGTGTCCCATGCGTGATGTGTCCACTTTTTTGATGCTCTTCTCCTTGTAGCCACCAAACTTATAGATAACTGCGAAGGTGACAGATGCCCAGTTGTAGTTGATCTTCATACGGTAGTCTTGGTTGCCTTGCACGGAACGGGTATCGTATTTATTGTTGAAGATGTTGCTGCCATTTAGGCGCACGCCCCATTTACCGGCTATGCGTGAAGACTCACCGTATGAATTGCCGTTTACATATTTATATTGTGCGTCAAGTCCAAACTTGCCTCTTTGCAAGGACAGATATAAATCGCCAAAACCTTTGGCGTATTTGCTTTGCTTCATGCCGCCAATGACCTGCCCCGAAAGCTGATTGGTACCGGCATAGTCTTTCGTAACTATGTTGATAGCCATACCACGCACATGATAGCGAGCAGGGGCAGACAGCATTACCTCGGCTTTTGCCAACTGTGCGGCAGGCATTGCCTTCAGACGCTCAGTTAGTTGCTCCTGTGTCAAAGTGGTAGCTTGCCCATTGACAATCAACGTCACCTCATTGCCCAAAAAGGAAATGTTGCCAGTAGCATCGCTAACACCTGGTATGCGCGTCAATGCCTCATAAGCATTGTCAGCAGGAAACTGCTTCAACAGTAGCGGCATATTATACAACAGCAAACCACGCTCTGCCTTTACAATGGGGCGAGAACCTTTTATCATCACTTCTGGAAGATTGCGGAACATGCTATTCCATTCCATAGTGAGCGAATCTTTAGGTATGTTGTCTTGTGCGTTGGCGGTTATGGTCAATGCGACAAAAATACCCATAAAGAGAACCCTGTTCATTTTAATGTTGATTTTAATCTGTATTTTATGGCACGAAATTAACGAAAATAATTAACAAACAGAAAAAAAATCCCACTAAATTTTCACTGAGTCAAAAATACGGTTCAGTGGAAAATTCCTGGGGATAGATTATGCGATGTTGCCGAATTGTGAATGGAATCAAAAACAAAAACATAAAAAACAGCCTTGGA